>Ga0210409_10000741_pt1 | contig 48386 bp, 34 predicted proteins | sample IncBWH17MmetaG_FD_161649 | JGI IMG/M metagenome (GOLD analysis project Ga0210409, IMG submission 161649) | Forest soil microbial communities from Barre Woods Harvard Forest LTER site, Petersham, Massachusetts, United States - Inc-BW-H-17-M | ecosystem: Environmental > Terrestrial > Soil >... | reverse complement strand
GAGTTACCCTTCACCTGCAGCACAAATGTCTTGTTGGACCGCGCGAATTCGCCAAGCGAAAGGGTTTCGCGCTCTTCTATCGCTTCGAGCGGGCGGCCGGCGGCGATGCGTCCCATCAGCGGCAGTTCGACCGTATGCCGGTCGAGCACTTGCTCGCGCACCGGCTTGGGAAGCTGCGTGACTTCGATCGACCGGCTCTGGTTATATCCGCGGCGAATGAATCCCTTGCGCTCGAGCGTGGTGACGTGCTTGTGCACCGTGGCCAGGGAAGTCAGCTTCAGCGAGCGGGCCATTTCCTCAAAGCTCGGCGAGTATCCGTGCTTGTTGTGAAAGGCCACCAGAAAATCGAGCACTTCTTTTTGCCGTTTCGTCAGTGTCATGGCGCGCTCCTCGACTGCGCCTCCACATTAGGCGAATTAAAAGCGAACGTCAAGCTTTTTGTCGGATGTCTCCCTTCCCGCGTGGTTCACATTGGCCGGATTGAATGTTATAAGCTTCCACCATTCATCGCGAGGTGATGCGTGAAACGCACGGCCGGCATTACCGCAGCTGCGGTCGTAGCCCTGCTCGGCAGCGCGTTCGTCGCGCTTCTTGCGGTTACCGGGTTATTCGCGATTTTATTTGCTTCACGGTTTAGTCCTCCGGCGGAAGGTTTGCCGCAGCAGGGCCCGATCCCGGCGGTGGCGGCCGGTATCATGGGATCGCTTTTCAATTTCGGATTTGCCGGATGGGGGCTGGCCACGGGCATCGGATTGCTGCGCCTCAAACCTTGGTCGCGGATTTCAACACTGATCTACGCGGGATTCCTGGCCTTCAGCACCGCGATTGCAGCGCTGATTTTTCTGTTTCTTCCATTGCCCGAGGCAGCGAACGCCGGGCAGAACTTCAACTTTGTTTTCCGAGCCATCATTGAAATTTCTTGCCTCATCCCTCTCTCCATTGCAGTCTGGTGGCTGGTTTTCTTTACGCGGAAAGGTGTTGCCGCCCAGTTTTCCGCACGTCCGGAACTGACAACATCACCTGAAGCTCAGGCGGTCGTTTCTCCTCCGCCGTTTGTGCCCGGGCCACGAAAATTACAAAGGCCCATCATCCTAACTATCGTCGCTTGGTTCTACCTGGCTTCCGCGGTATCGAGCGCTCCATGGTATTTCTTTGGACCATTCCGGAAGATACACTTTCCTTTTTTTGGAATGATGCTGGAGGGTAAAGCGGTGATGATTTACTTTGTGCTTTCATTTTTCCTGCTTGTCGCCGCGGGAACAGGCTTGTTGAAAAACCAGATTTGGGCGTATTGGCTTGCGTTCGGCTTCCAGCTGTTTGGCTTTTTGAATGTGGTCGCAACCATTTTCCTGCCTGGGCGCGCCGCCAGGCTGGAAGAGTACACGGCATCTTTTCAGCTGAATTTCCCGCCGGAATTCCACGGGCCGCCGGCGAACTTTTTTGGGATGACTGCGACTTTAGGTTTGGCGGGAGGGATGATTGTTTCGGCTGTTGTTCTGTGGTTCTTGTGGACATGCCGTAAGCCTTATTTCGAATTCGTAGCGATTCAGTCTCGGTCCGAACCCAGGGCAGAATAAGTTCCATACCTTCCTCATCCTCGACAGTGGTTCCCTTCCGCCATATTTTTCACATGCTCCTTTTTAGCCCATGGCGCATAGACAACAAAGATTTTGCGTCGCAGTATTACAAGGCCAGTTGCGTTGTGCTATGCTTAGTTATTGGAAGCCCTCTTGGGAACTTCGGCATCCGCAACTGATGGTCCTTGGGGCAAACCGGGTGGTTAAAATTCATACTTAAGAATTGGAGCTTTTCTAAGCCATGGCTACGATTACGGACCCAGTCGTCCGCGCACACAAACGCGAGGTCATCGAAAAGGCCGTTCTCCGCTTTTGCGGAGACTCGGGCGACGGCATGCAGATTACGGGCAGCCAGTTCACAAACACAGTTGCACTGTACGGAAACGACTTAGCAACCTTCCCGGATTATCCCGCCGAGATTCGCGCCCCTGCGGGAACGCTTCCCGGCGTCAGCGGTTTCCAGATTCAATTTTCTTCAGCTGACGTATTCACGCCTGGGGACTCTGTGGATGTGCTGGTGGCCATGAATCCGGCGGCCCTCAGAACCAACGTGAAGGATCTGAAACGGAACGGCATACTGATCGTAAACAGCGACGCGTTTACGGACGGCGATTTGCGCAAGGCGGACCTCACTTCCAATCCGCTGGAAGACAACTCCCTCGACGGCTACCGGCTATTCCCTGTTGGCCTCGAACGCTTGACGCGCACGGCACTCCAGGATCTGGGCCTCGACGCCAAGTCCATGGATCGCTGCAAAAACTTCTTCGCGCTGGGCATGTGTTACTGGCTTTACAATCGCTCGATGGACCTGACGTACAAATGGATTGAAGACAAGTTCAAGACCAAGGCGCTGCTGGTGGAAGCGAACAAGCTGGCCATGCGCGCGGGTTACAACTACTGCGAAGCAACCGAGGCGTTTCAAGTCAGCTACGAAATTCCTCCCGCCAAGCTGACTCCCGGCACATATCGCAACCTCAGCGGCAACCAGGCGCTGGCGATCGGCTTCGTGGCGGCGTCGCAAAAAGCGGGCCTTCCGCTCTTCCTTGGCTCCTATCCGATCACGCCCGCCTCGGACATTCTGCACGAACTTTCCATGTACAAAAATTTCGGCGTCATGACGTTCCAGGCCGAAGACGAAATCGCGGCAATCACTTCCGCTATCGGCGCAGCCTATTCCGGATCCCTGGCGCTCACCACCACTTCCGGTCCCGGCATGGCGCTGAAGACAGAAGCGATGGGCCTTGCGGTCGCAACGGAGTTGCCGATTGTGATTTGCGACATTCAGCGCGGCGGCCCGTCCACGGGATTGCCGACCAAGACCGAGCAGGCCGATCTTCTGCAAGCGATGTTCGCCCGCAACTCGGAAGCCCCGATTCCAATTCTCGCGCCGTCGACCCCCGGCGATTGCTTCTGGGTCGCCGTCGAGGCCTGCCGCATCGCGCTCAAGTACATGGTGCCGGTCATCATTTTGTCCGACGGCTACCTGGCCAACGGCGCGGAACCGTGGCGCATTCCCAAGCTCGATGAAATCCCCGGCATTAAAGTGAAATTTGCAACCGATCCCAACGGATTCCATCCCTACTCGCGCGACCCGAGCACGCTGGCGCGTCCCTGGGCGATTCCCGGCACGCCGGGACTTGAACACCGCATCGGCGGCATCGAAAAGCAGGACGTAACCGGCAACATCAACTACGAACCGCTGAACCACGAAAAGATGGTTCGGCTGCGCGCGGCCAAGGTCGAGGCCGTGACGCAGGATATTCCGGATCTGGTTCCTGCCGGCGATCCTGACGGCGACCTTTTGATTGTGGCCTGGGGCTCGACGTATGGCGCGATCACCGCGGGCATGAAGACGATGCGCGCCAAGGGGCATCGCATCGGCCACGTTCATCTGCGGCATCTCAACCCGCTGGCGCGCAACCTCGGAGAATTGCTGGGGCGCTACCGCCAGGTTCTCGTTCCTGAGATGAACCTCGGCCAGTTGCTGATGCTCTTGCGCGCCAAGTTCCTGGTGGACGCGCAAGGCTACAACAAGATTCAGGGGCAGCCCTTCAAGCAATCGGAAATCGAAGCGAAGATCGAAGAAATTCTGGGCTGAAGCCACCCTGACGGGGGCAAGCCGAAAGGAATCTGGAGAAAAGACTCATGACTACGGCATCGATTCCAGTACTTACCAAGAAGGATTTCCAGACAGACCAGGAAGTCCGGTGGTGTCCGGGTTGCGGAGATTACGCCATTCTCTCCGCCGTGCAATCCGTGTTCCCGGAGCTGGGGATTCCACGCGAAAAATTCGTGGTCATCTCCGGCATCGGCTGCTCGAGCCGCTTCCCGTACTACATGAATACGTTCGGCTTTCACACGATTCATGGCCGCGCGCCCGCGGTCGCGACCGGCGTCAAGATCGCGCATCCCGAGCTCGAAGTCTGGGTGGCGACGGGGGACGGCGATTCGCTGGCCATCGGCGGCAACCATACGATTCACATGCTGCGGCGCAACGTCGGCATTAAAGTGCTGATGTTTAACAACAAGATTTACGGGCTCACCAAAGGCCAATACTCGCCGACTTCCGAATTCGGCAAGAAAACGAAATCGACGCCGTTCGGGACCGCGGATCGCCCGTTCAATCCGCTGGGCCTGGTGATCGGCGCGGACACTTCTTTCGTGGCGCGCTCGGTGGACGTCTTCCAGGGACATCTGAAGGACACGCTGAAGAAGGCGGCGGCGCACAGGGGCTCGGCCTATGTTGAGATCCTGCAGAACTGCAACATTTTCAACGACGGCGCGTGGTTTGACCTTACGGAAAAGGAAGCCCGCAGCGAGCACGTGGTGCAGCTGGAGCACGGCAAGCCGCTGATTTACGGCAAGAATCGGGACAAGGGCATTCGCCTCAACGGCATGGAACTCGAAGTGGTTCATCTCGGCAACGGCAACGGACTCACGGAAAAGGACGTCCTCGTCCATGACGAGCACCATCCCAACCCCGCGTACGCCTATTTGCTGGCGCAGATGGAAGATAAGCCCGGCTTCCCCACCCCCATCGGCGTGCTGCGCTCCTGGGACCGCGACCGCTACGAGGACGTGATGGCCAAACAAATCCAGGACGTCATCGCCAAGCGCGGGCCCGGCGACCTGGCCAAGCTGCTGAACGCCGGTGATACCTGGGAAGTGCGGTAGTCTTTCCGCAGTTTCGCTCAACTCGAAATTCAAATTATTAAGGCGGTCCGGAAGTTCGGGCCGCCTTTGTGTTTTCCGGGGAATTTGCCGGCGCTGAATGCGCCGGCGCAAACTAGCCCAGGGCAACGCCCTGGGTTCCGGGAATCTATCGATCGCAGTGCGCCCCGAAGGGACGCAGGGTACACTCTCCGCCCTTTCAGGGCGGGGGAAATATTGAGCGTACGATATCCGGGGCGTTGCCTCGGGCTAGTTACCTCCGCGCCGTTGGCACGACCTCATGCCCATGTACTCAAGCGGAGCAAACTAAGAGTAGGGATTTATGGAATGACTTCATTTCAAGTCTGAGTTGCGCGCCGGATGATCCGTTACTGGCGAGTTCCGGCGGCCATTACAGAAGAGCGTGGTTCGCTGTTCCGCGCCGCAAAATAATTCTCGTCATTCAGGCGGCGATAAATTCGCCCTGCGACACCCGCAGCCATGGCTCCCTTGATCATGCTGCTGTGGCCGCGCACCAGCACGACCAGGACGATTTTCGGATGTTCCTGATCGGCGTAGGAAACAAACCACCCGAGTCGCGACGCGTTATCCGAACACGTTCCCGTTTTCCCGAGCGCTTGCGCATCGTCGGAAATGTAACTGGAGCGCGCCGTGCCATACAGCACCGCGGCGAGCATGCCGTCCCGCACTTCCGGCAGAAGAGCCTCAATGTTGAGCTGCCGCTTGACGCGCGGCGCGAAGTTCGCTTGTTCCTCCGCGGTTCGCGGATATTGCAGGTAATAGAGCGTGCCGCCGTTGGCGATGCTCGATACCAGAGCGCCGAGTTGCAGCGGCGTCATCTGAATCCCCTGGCCAAAGCTGGACATCCGCGCCACGCCGCCAAAGGTCGGCGGCTCAGAGGGAAAACCGCCCGGATGCTCTTCAGGAATCTGATAGCCGGCAAGTTCGCCGAGGCCCAGAAGTCGGCCGTAGTGCGAAACAGTGTCAAATCCCATGCGCCTGCCAAGCTCTTCGAAGAAGGCGTTGTTCGAATGCGCCAGCGCTTCGGTGAGATTCAAATACTTGCGGGCAGCGACGCGGATCATGGTGTCGCGCGTGACCACGCCTTCCTGTAACGCCGCGACCGCGATCACCGGCTTGATCGTCGAACAAGGAATGAAGCCGGCGGAAAATGCCAGATTCTGGTTGACGACCGTGAGGATGCGCCCGCTGGTGGGATTAATGGCGACCACAGAACCGTTGTAGCGGCCCAGCGCGTCAACCGCGGCCTTGCGTACGACCGGATCGTCGTAGCCCGCGACATCGCCCTTTTCTGAATCCGTAAAAGTGGGGACGCCGGAGCGCGAGGATGAGCTTTTCTTAGTCGAAGCGTGAGTGCGAGTGGCACGTGGCGCGGGAGCCGCCAGTGCGGGGGAACTCCCTGCAATCGCTATGCAGAGGAGAATTGCAAGTAACCGAATATAGCTGGGCCGACACGTCATGGTCATCTGTTCCAATCTGGACCGCTTTAGCGCTCCCGAAGCGCGTTTGGGCTTAAACTCTGATTCTAGGTAATTTGGCTGCCTGAACGCAATAGCAAATCTGAACTATTAAGTACTATCACGCACGGGGCCATTTCCAGGTACCTTCGTACTAGCGTGAAAACAGGCTGCATATGGGTAGAGCAGGGATGAGCGGGGTGTGCCCGGTGGGAACAAATGGCTCAAGTCGGGACGCGAATGCTGTCGCGTGTGTGGTTCGAAACAGTTTCGCGGGCCTGCAGATTGCCGGGCCGCGATTCGTATGATCTAATCTTCCGCCTGCGAAGCCGGTTACTTCACTGGGCGCGGCTTGGCCGCCGCGGCAGAGGCGGCAGCGGCGGCAACCTGAACGGCGGGCTTTTCCAGTTGGGCCGCCGGGGCCGGTGTGCTATTGGCGACGCCGGGAATCGGAATATTCATCTTCTTGCGCAGCGTGTTTTCGATTTTCCCGCGGACGTCGGCGTGTTCTTTCAAGAACACGCGCGCGTTTTCGCGCCCCTGGCCCAGGCGTTCGCCGCCAAATGAAATCCACGTGCCTGACTTTTCGAGGACACCCTTCTCCACGCCGAGGTCGATCAAGTCGCCTTCGCGGGAAACGCCTTCGCCGTAGAGGATGTCAAACTCGGCTTCGCGGAACGGCGCGGCCACCTTGTTCTTCACCACTTTGGCGCGCGTGCGCGAGCCGATGACGCGGTCGCCTTCCTTGATAGACTGGATGCGGCGAATATCGAGGCGGATCGAGGAGTAGAACTTCAGCGCGCGCCCGCCCGTGGTGGTTTCGGGATTGCCGAACATGACGCCGATTTTTTCGCGAATCTGGTTGATGAAGATCAGGCAGGTGTGCGACTTTGACACGATGGCCGTAAGTTTTCGCAGCGCTTGCGACATCAGGCGCGCCTGCAAGCCCATTTGCGGATCGCCCATGTCGCCTTCGAGTTCGGCGCGCGGCACGAGCGCTGCGACCGAGTCCACCACGATCACGTCCACCGCGCCGGACTGAATCAGCTTCTGCGCGATTTCCAGGGCCTGCTCGCCGTTATCCGGCTGCGACACCAACAGATTGTCCACGTCCACGCCGAGTTTTCGCGCATAGACCGGATCGAGCGCGTGCTCGGCGTCGATGAACGCCGCCTGGCCGCCCATTTTCTGCGCTTCGGCGATGATGTGCAGCGTCAGCGTCGTTTTCCCGCCGGATTCCGGGCCGTAGATTTCAATCACGCGCCCGCGCGGCACGCCGCCCACGCCCAGCGCCGCGTCGATCGAAAGCGCCCCCGTGGGGATCACGCTGACCGGCACCAGAACGTCGCGGCTGCCCAGACGCATGATGGCGCCCTTGCCGTAATCCTTTTCAATCTGTGAAATCGCATTTTCCAGCATTTTCGTTTTTTCGTCCGTCATCACTTCACCTCGGAAGCTGAGTTGTCACGTATCGTGACTGCGCGGGTTCTATGGAGTCTACTACAAAGCGTCCCGCTTGGCACAAATTGATTGCGAGAGGCAAGATACCACATGGCGAAGAAAAAGCAAATACTATTTTGCGGTTTCAGTTGAGTAGCACAGGCACTCTTGCCTGTGCGATTTTGTGGGCTCCATCTGCGGCTGCCCTGTTAGCGACGATCGCGAAACCCGCACAGGCAAGAGTGCCAGTGCTACTTTGCATAACCATAGAATCCGCGCCCGCTCTTGCGGCCGAGCCAGCCCGCGGCGACCATTTTTCGGAGCAGAGGGCAGGCGCGGTATTTCGGGTCGCCGAAGCCGTCGTGCAACACGTCCAGGATATTCACGCAGACGTCCAGGCCGATGAAATCGGCAAGTTCGAGCGGGCCCATGGGATGATTCATTCCCAGTTTCATGATGGCATCTACGGCTTCCGCGGTGGCGACGCCTTCCATGACGGCGAAGGCGGCTTCGTTGATCATCGGCAGAAGCACGCGATTGGATACGAAGCCGGGGGCGTCGTTGACGGCGACAGGTTTTTTCTCGAGGCGCTCGCACAGCGCCATGGTGGTGTGAAACGTTTCATCACCCGTTTGCAGCGCGCGGATTACTTCGACGAGGGTCATCACCGGCACGGGGTTCATGAAGTGCATGCCGATGAAACGGTCAGGACGGCCCGTGGCCGCGGCGAGGGTGGTCACCGAAATCGAGGAAGTGTTCGAAGCCAGGATCACTTCGGGGCGCAGGAGATTGTCCGCTTCGCGCAAGACGGCAAGTTTCAGGTCCAGACGCTCAGGAACGGCTTCGACGGCGAAATCGGCGCGGGCGATTTGGGAAAAATCAGTGGTCGCATGAATGCGGCCAAGGATTTTCGATTTGTCGCCTTCTTCGATCTTGCCCTTTTTCACTTCCCGGTCGAGATTCTTCGCGATTGTGTCCCGGGCGCGCACGAGAAAACCTTCCTCCACGTCGCGCAAGATCACGGTGTAGCCGCAGCGGGCGAAGACGTGGGCGATGCCGTTGCCCATGGTTCCCGCGCCGAGTACGGCCACGGTGCGGATGCTTTCAATGGCCATTTCGTCTCCTGGATCCGAGTAGGACAGGCTTCTAGCCTGTCGGGTTCCGTCTGTGCTGCAAAAACCGTCAGGCGAGCCAAGATCGCCGCGCCGCGTGTATTGGCATGTCCGCCAAGATCAAATGGAAACCGACAGACTTGAAGCCTGTCCTACTTTCTTTTATTGCGGCGGGCTGGCTTCGACGACTTCGCGGACGATTTCTTTTGCTCGCGATTCCTGCTCGGGGCGAACGACGACTTGCCACGGGCCCGGGTCACTGAGTTTCCGCGACGCGATTCCAACTTCCCGGAGACACATGACTAAATTGTCTGCAAGAACTTCGCTTTCACCCGTCCAGGCAGCGACCGTGGGATCGTCCTCGTGCCACTCCACCGATAAATCTTGCGGCGCGTCGCTTTCCGGCTGATCCGATTCCGGAAGCGTTAACGCCTCGATCCCCTCGGGAGTCAGCTCGTCGGGATCGATACTCCCATCCTCATCAAGTATAATCTTTTTGGCTGCTTCACGATCCGCGGTAGAAACGAAAATCTCCCGGTTCGAACCTAGCGGAACAAATACGTCCAAGTTTTTCGAATCCCGGTCCAGAAATTCTATTCCGGCGTTTTCGAGCGCTGCCTTGACTCTTTCACATTCAGAAGGATCGTTACCCTGCCAGACCGAAACGAGTCGGACATTGTCGAGAGGATTTGCGTCCTCCGGTGCAAGGGCCTGCACGAGAGGGACGCCGCAGTCGGCGCACTCGGTCACGCCGCGAATGTATTCACATTTGCAATTGGGGCAGACCATGGGCGGTGCATTCTACCGCTGGACTGGGCAGGAATCTATCCTTCCGTGATCTCCCGCGCGATGTCTCTCGCGCGCACCAAGTCCGCGGGACGGACGCAGAGGCGGGCGCGATGGCCTGGTTCATCCGGAATGCGGCTGGGGATGCCGTTTTCGCGGAGCGCGCTGGCCAGGTATTCGGCCATGGATTCGTCTTCGCCGGACCAGACTTCCGAGGTCGCCTCTCGGGCGTCCCAATCGTAAGGCAGAGGTCTCTTAGCATCGAGACGGTCATGCTCCTGCATTGGGGAACCGCTCGAAATAACGGAATCGCTTTCCTTGCTTTCCACCCAGTCCAATGCGCCAGTCGCGCGCTCCAGATCGGAGGCATGGACACGAATTTCAAAGCCCGGAGTCGCTTCCAGATAATATGGACGGGAGGAAAGAAAGCCGCCTGCCGGATCGTAAACCTGTGTCTGCCAGAAAGGGATGGCTTCGTCGCGCAGCGCCGCTTGCAGCGCGGTGAATTTGGCGGGATTGGAACCGCGCCAGAGGAGTGCGAGAGAGTCATTGGTCATGAGATGGCATTGTAGCGCGCCTCAGTGGGACGGGGTTCAGGCTGTCTGGTTTTGACTTCACCCAGTAACGGATAAAGTCAAAGGCAGACAGGCTTGAAGCCTGTCCTACTGGCGCTCAACCGCTAGCGCTACGGCGTTGCCGCCGCCGAGGCACAAGGCGGCGATTCCGCGATGCACGTTGCGGCGCTGCATTTCGTACAGAAGTGTCGTCAGGATGCGCGCGCCGGACGCGCCGATGGGATGGCCGATGGCTACGGCGCCGCCATTCACGTTTACTTTTGCCGGATCGAGGTGCAGCTCTCGAGTCACGGCAATTGCGGCCGCGGCAAAGGCTTCGTTCAATTCGTACAGGTCCACGTCACGATCGCGGTCCCAGCCCGTCTTTTCGAGGATCTTTTCCACGGCGTAAATGGGCGCCGTCATGATCCATTTGGGATCGACGCCGCTCACGGCCTGCGCGACGATCCGCGCCATGGGCGTCTTGCCGAGGCGCGCCGCGATGCGTTCGCTCGTGACCACCAGCGCCGCCGCGCCGTCGTTGGTGCCCGGCGCGTTGCCCGCAGTTACAGTGCCGTCTTTTTTGAAGGCTGGTCGCAATTTGCTTAACGCTTCGAGTGATGCGTCCTCGCGCGGCGATTCGTCGTACTTGATCACAACGGGATCGCCCTTCTTCTGCGGAATCTCGACAGGCACAATCTGCGATTCAATGAAGCAGGATTTCCTGGCGCGAACGGCGCGCTGGTGGCTCTCCAGTGAAAATTGATCCTGCTCCTGCCGCGTGATGCCGTATTTTTCGGCCACGAGTTCGGCGGTAATGCCCATATGAAAATCGTTGTACACGTCCCACAGACCGTCACGCACCATCGAGTCCACGACTTCGGCATTTCCATAGCGGTAGCCGGTGCGAGCGCCCGGCAATAAATAGGGACAGTTAGACATCGATTCCATACCGCCCGCGACCACAATTTCATTTTCGCCGAGCTGGACACCCTGAGCCGCGAGGCCAACGGCCTTCAATCCAGAGCCACAAACTTTGTTGATGGTCATGGCCGCAACGCGCACGTCCAGCCCCGCGCCAAGGCCCGCCTGGCGAGCGGGATTCTGCCCGAGTCCCGCTTGCACGACGTTGCCGATGATGATCTCATCCACCGCTTTCGGCTCAATACCCGCGCGGCGCACCGCTTCGGCGACGGCTTTCGCGCCGAGTTGCGTGGCGGACAGGGGCGCAAGTCCACCCTGAAATTTTCCGATGGGCGTACGAACGGCACTGAGGATGACGGCTTGGTCCATGGATGCTCTCCCGGACATACAATTAACGGGGTGCGCCACAGGAGTTGTGGCATCGCCATGGCCAGTATAGGAGGGAGTCAGAGCGGGGTCAATTTCGCATGGTTCAGGCTGCGCGAGATTGCCTGGTCAGGCTGACAGGAGGCGGAGGCTTAATTCTGCGCTTGAGATGAAAATATATCTTTTCCTGCGAAGTCATTTTCCGGCGCATCACTTTTTCAAAGATGCGCTCGATAGGTGTCTCCATCTGTGCACGGGCACGGATACGATGAGACATTGGGGGGACCTCCTTTTGTCTCGATCAGCTTTGCCGTCCAACATGTTCGCTACTTGTCGGAGAATAGTTGAGGCCGAACATTACCATAACTTCAATCGGATGCTACCCGTATTTCTGTACCTTTTTGCACTTTAACCTCCATGTTACCTCGTTGGTTGTTAGTCATTGAACGCCGCTCGTATGCTACTGTTGGGAGCTGGGATGACTCAACATGGCTGACCTGTTTGAACATGCCGGCGCCACGGCGCCCGGCATTCAGCTCAATCCCGAGCAACGTGCTGCCGCGCATCATGGCGAGGGCCCGCTTGTGGTGGTGGCGGGCGCTGGCACGGGCAAGACTCGCGTCATCACCGAGCGCATCCGCTATCTTCTCGACTCCCAGCTGGAACTGACCGGAAAGGAAATCCTGGGCCTAACATTTACCGACAAGGCGGCCGCGGAAATGAAACACCGCGTGGTGGCGGCGGCGCGCGACCGCGGAGAATCGGACGCGGAACGCGCCGAGGCGGTCACGCTGAGCACGTTTCACTCGTTCTGCAACTCGCTGCTGCAGGAAATCGATCCGGACCTCAAGCCCATTGACAATATTGACCACTGGATCCTGCTGCGGCGCAATCTGCCTCTGCTGCAACTGGAGCACTACCGGCGACTGGCCGAGCCCGGACAATTTCTGGGCGACTTTGTGGAATTTTTCTCGCGCTGCCAGGATGAGCTGGTCACGCCGGACGACTACCAGCGCTATGCGTCGGAGCAGGCGGAAAATTTTCAGCGCGTGCGCGCTGCGATACAAGATGAAAAAGAGCGCAGTACCCGCGACGAAGAGGTCGCCAAAATCCAGGAAATTGCGCGCGCTTACCGCGCGAGCGATCTTCTGCTTCGCGAACGCAAGCTGCTCACGTTTGGCACGCAGATCATGGACGCCGTCCAACATCTCCGCGCAAACGATGCTGTGCTGGAAACGCTTCGGGCTCGCTACCGCTACATTCTCGTCGACGAATTTCAGGACACCAACATCGCGCAATTGGAATTGCTTTGGCTGCTCGGCGGCGAGCGGCCCAACCTGGTGGTGGTGGGCGACCATCGCCAGGCCATTTACCGGTTTCGCGGCGCGTCGTTTGGAAGCTTCACGATCTTTCTGAAGCGCTTCGCCTCCGGCCCCGCTGCATCGGGACAGGACCTGCTGCGGCCGCTTACTCTGAATTACCGCTCCGCCGGGCGAATCCTGCGCGTCGCAGGGCAGGTGATCCGCCACAACGAAAAACCGACCAATATTCCCGAATACCCGCTGACGGCTGTGCGTGAAGACGGAGATAAAGTGCGGATCGTCACGCACGAATCGAGCGAAGCCGAGGCGCAGTGGGTTGCCGGTGAACTCGAGCGGCTGCATCGCGCCGGGGCGAAGTGGCGGACTTTCGCCGTGCTGTATCGCAGCCACGCGCATCGCGACAAGCTGGTTAACGCGCTCAAGGCGCGAAAGATTCCGTTCGTAATCAAGAATCTCTCGATTCTGTCACACCGTCTGGTGCGGGATCTGATCGCCTATCTGCGGCTCATCGATCAGCTCTCGGACGACGTGGCCTGTGCTCGCGTCCTGGCCATGCCGGCGTGGGGCCTCGAGTCTGCGGACCTGGCGCGCCTCATTGAACGCACCGCAAAGGGAAAGGGCGTATCCCTGTGGGACACGATGCAAGCTGCGCAAGGCGAGGCGCCATTCTGTGGAGGCGGCCGCGATCTGGGAGCGCTCGTGGAAGTCATCACGGAGCTTCGAAAGAAAGCGCGGCAGGTTACGGCTGGGGAGTTTTTCGACGAACTCACCGAGGCCCTCGAAATCAGCTCCGCCGTGGCCGGCGAAGACCGCAAATATTTCGATCGCCTCGCGCAATTCGTGCGCGAGTGGCAGCCCAAGAGCGAAACGCAGCGCCTGAAGGAATTTGTCGAGTACCTGGATTATTTCGAGCAGGCCGGCGGGTCGATCAACCTCGAGCAGGAATCGGGCGATGCGGTGCAGCTCATGACGGTGCACGCGGCGAAGGGGCTGGAATTCGACCACGTCTACATCCTGCGCCTCGTGCAGCGCAGTTTTCCTGCGGGCGAAAAACCGCGCGTGCTTGAATTCCCGGTGGAATTAATGAAAGAGGAGCAGCCGCAGGGCAGCTTTCACATCCAGGAAGAGCGCCGCCTGTTTTATGTTGCGGTGACGCGCGCGCGGCAACGGCTCACGCTCAACACGGTCGTGAACAAACGCTCAAAGCCATCAACATTCCTGGACGACATCCTCATGGAGGCGCAGATCAAGCGCCGCGACGTCGAACAGCTAGCGCCGGCCCCGGCGAACGAGGCCTCTGCTCCCGCTGAAACGGAGCCGGTTCTGTTCGACTTGCCGGGGCGGCGCACGCGGATCGGCTCGCGAATCGGCGCGTGGGCCGCGTCCTATCGCCCGCCGGTGCCGGAACCGCTGGAGATCAGCCCTACGGCGATCGGCGCGCTGGAATCGTGCCCGCAAAAATATCTTTTCAATTATGCGTGGAAGCTTCGCGGCGGGCCCGCCGCGGCCATGAGCTTTGGCAGCGTGATGCACAATACGATCAAGTATTTCATCGGCGAGCTGGCCAAGGGGCGCACTTTGCCTTTCGAGGAAGTCGCGCGGAAATTCGAGCTGGAGTGGACCTCGGCCGGATTCGAGGACGACTACCAGGAGCAGGAGTACAAAAAAGACGGCCTGGCGCAATTGCGCGCGTTCCATACCACGACGCTCGCCTCGCCGCCCAATGTCATTGCGCAAGAAAAAACTTTTGATTTGCCAATGGACAACAATGTCGTCCTCAAGGGACGAATGGACCAGGTGAATCGCATCAGTCCCGGCGAAGAAGAAATCGTGGACTATAAGACGGGCAGGCCGCGCGGCGAGGACAAGGCTAAGAAGGATGTGCAATTGAGCGCGTACGCCCTGGCGGCCCGCGAGGTGTTCGACTGGAATCCCGCCAGGCTCACTTTGTACTTCCTGCAAACGAATCAGCCGATAAGCGCCACACGCGACGACAAGCAGCTCAAAAAAGTGCGCGCGGAAATTCAGGAAGCCGCGGCCGACATTCGCGCGGGTGAGTTTCCCGCGAAGCCCGGCTTCGCATGCAGATTCTGCGATTACGAATCCATCTGCCCCGCGCGAGAACAAGGCGCGGCGGCCAGCGCTTCCGGCGAAGAGTAACGCGAGATGACGAGTAGCACAGGCACTCTTGCCTGTGCGGTTTTGTGCGCCGCACGAACAAGCTCCCATGCTAGCGACCGGCACGAACCCCGCACAGGCAAGAGTGCCTGTGCTACCCAAACCGCTCGCATTTTAAAAATATTACTTTAGGCGACCGGCAAAATGAAAAAGGCGGCCGTTGTTACGGCCGCCTTTTCTGGTCCCGTTTCTCTTTGACCTGACTCGGTGTGGTGCGTTTCCCTGATGTGGCCGATTCGCGCATTCGCTCCGTGAACCGTTCTCCCCTCGGAGCAGCGAGCCAATCTTTCGCAGACTCGCTATGGTTCTTTTACGAGTGTGCGCGCCGGAAGTCAAGTAGAAATTCCAGAACTGCGAAATGAAAAAGCGATGCGCTCCAGAAAAATATTTTTCCGGTGAAATCCGGAACGACAAAGGCCGGTCCAACACGGGAAAAAGCGCGTGTTGCATTGTGGCGCCGGCGTCTCGCCGGCGTTTTGCGCTGTGCGGAGACAAACAAAATCGCCGGCGAGACGCCGGCGCCACGAAAAACTGCGCACTCATGCAGCCCAGGGGCGCGGCATTCCGGGAACCATGATTGGCGCTGGAAATAGTTTCGCGATTATGGCGTATCGTTGAGGTAATAGCCGTCGCGCGTGAGCAACGCGAGGCCGGGGCGCTTCACGCGCACTTCGATCGTGTGATAGGGCTTGGACCGGTCGGCGTGCGCGCCGGAGTAGCCGATGGTGTACTGATTGCGCGCTTGATCGGAAACGCGCCCGTACAATTCCTCAAGATTTTCCCGACTCATGCCGCCGTAGAAAATGTCCCCTCCGGTGGCATGAGCATACTTCGCCAGAATATTGTTCCCGAGAAACGTGATGCCGCGATTCAGATTCGCTTCGCCGACGCCCACGGCGTAGATGGAAATATCCGCCGACAGGAGCAGCTTCAGGGTCTCATCATAATTGTGCGTGTTGTTTTTGGCATTCTGCCCGTCGGAGATCAGAAAAATAATCTTGCGCCTCTCGCGCGGCCGGTCCTGCAACTGCTCCGCGGCGGCGTAAATCGCGTCGTTGACGTGTTTTGTGTTGGGATGCCCGTTGGCTTCGGTGGGAACTTTCGCCGGTCCCGTCGGCGCCGCCGTGTTGACGCGTGGCCCGTTGGTCATCGTGTAGGAGCCGACCCCGGGAAACGAACTGCTGAGGTCGATGTGCTTGAGTTGCGTAAGAAGCTTGTCGTTGTCGGCGATGAAATCCTCGGAGATTTGTTCGGGGACTTCATCGAAGCGCCACAAGGAAACCTCGTCGGTAGGGGTGAAGGCGCCTGCCAGAGTCTCGAGGGTCTTCTGAACCTTTTCCGCCGTGCTCGTCTTCAAGTCATTGTCAATCAGAATGGCCGCCGACAAGTCAAACGCATCTGCGGAAAATAAAGCGATCGGCTGCTCGACACCGTCTTCAAAGACCCGGAAATCGTTCTGCTGGAGATCGGTCACCAGCTCACCCTGGCTGTTCTTGACCGTCACAGGCACGATCACCAGGGACACAGTAGTCCGGATTCGAGCGCGGGGATCTTGTGCTTGGGAGGATGCTTCCTGACCGCCGGCCTGGCCGAACGCCACCCGCGCCTGCAAAGCAAGCATGGCCGCCAATGCCGCACAAGTCGCCATGCTCGCAACCCAGAATTTTCGTGGACATTTCATATGCGTCCCGTCACTATTTCCGCGTGAGCTGCCACCGGCCGCCACGCTCTTGCGCTAGAAATGGCATCCTAATATTCCGGCGGAGCATCCAACACGCCATCGCAGCCGGAGGAGATTATACAATGCGGATTCGTGCGATCCTTTCTTATCTGTGCATCGCGTCTCTTGCGGGGGGACTTGCCCTTGCCGCGCCGCCGCCCCAAATCCGCGTCCAGGTGAACCTGGTGAACCTCTTCGCCACGGTGCGCGACAAACACAAGGCCATTGTCACCGGCTTAAAACAAGATGACTTCCAGGTCTTTGAGGATGGCCAGCCGCAGGAAATAACCAATTTTTCCGCGGAATCCAACCTACCCATTACACTTGGCATATTGATTGATACCAGCGGCAGCGAGACCTATATGCTCTCCGGAGAGAAAGAGGCTGGTTCGCGCTTCCTGGCAAGGGTGATGCGCAAGGGCGACCTGGCCATGGTCATGACATTTGATACGGATGTGGACCTTCTTGCCGATTTCACCGATGACCGTGCAATGCTGGATCGCGCCATCAACCGCGCGCAGATCAATGTCCCTGTCGGCGGAGTGATCGTGCAGGGACCCCTTCCCACAAGCGGCAGCGGAGGCACAAATTTCTATGACGCCGTCTACCTGGCCGCCCACGACAAGTTGTCCGGTGAAGCGGGCAGGAAAGCCATTGTCGTACTGACCGACGCGGAAGATACGGGAAGCAAGTTGAGGTTGACGGACGCTGTAGAAGCCGCGCAACGAACTGATACGGTTGTCCATATTCTTCTGGTGGCCGCCGACGGGGGCGACCGGGACGTGGCCAGTCGGCTCACCGGGGACACCGGGGGCCGGATGATCGTCGTGCGTAGTGAAAAGAACCTGGAGCAGGCGTTTGATGAAATCTCCGAAGAACTCCGCAGCCAGTACACCATAGGCTATACCCCAACCAATAAGAAGCACGACGGCAGCTACCGCAAGATCCGGGTGGAATTGAAGAACAAGGATTATTCCGCCCTCACGCGCCGCGGATACTACGCACCCAACGATTGAGCTCTGGTCAGAACGCACCCGTGGGACGGGCTTCGGCCTGTCTGGTTTAGATAATTGCCACGCTGACAGAAGTCAAAAGCAGACAGGCTGAAGCCCGTCCTACCCAACGGCTATTGCGCGACAGGTTTAGCGGCGGGCGTGGGGATCGGAATGGAATAGTATCCTTTGCGCGCGCGGACGACCACATCCTTGCGATCGGTTTGAATCCGGATGGTGTGATACTTGCCGTCCGGTGAGCGGCCTGCCGGACTATAGGCCAGCGCGTATTGATGGCGCAATTCGTCTCCGATGTCGAGAAACGACTGCCCCAGATCATCGACCTGGTAGGGAAAGAAAGCGCGGCCGCCTGTTTCCCCCGCGAGTTGTTCGAGAACTTTATCTCCCTCGTTTTTTTCGTATTTGCGGCTGATTCGCTTGGCCGGGTCCTTTTCGTCTTCGGTCGTAACCCAATCCGTGCTCGTGCTGATGGAATAAATGATCACGCCCGCGCGCTGCGACATTTCCACGGACTCGCCGCGGGAGCGGTTGCTGCTGTTGTCATCACCGTCGGAAATCACCACCAGCACGCGGCGCACGTCCGAATTGGGGCCCGGAGGCAGCGGCGAATTTTTCAACAAATGATTGCTGGCCGCGTAAACCGCATCGTACAAGGACGTCCCGCCGCCGGCCCGCTGCTTCAGGATAGTGTCGCGAATTTCGCCGGTATCACCCGTGAAATCCTTGATGATTTGCGCGCCGTCGTCGAACGTCATCAGGAACGCCTGATCCTTCCCGCGGCGAAGGGCGTTGAATATAAAATCGATGGCGGCGTCCTGCTCGAATTTCAAACGTTCGCGAATGCTGTTTGACGTGTCCAGCACCATGCCGATGCGCAGCGGGAGATCGGTAGGCTGGCTGAACGAAGTAATTTCCTGCTGGACGCCGTCGTCGTAGACTTTGAAATTGTCCTTGTTCAAATCGGTGACGAGTTTTTCGTGCTTGGTCACGACGCTGAAGAGCACTTCCACGAGGTTGACATTGCGGACGATTGCGCCCTGACGGTCTGCTTGCGCGGGGGGCTCCGGCGAAGATTGCGGCGCGCCCGGCGGCGCCGGAGGTTGTGCTTGCTGCGCGCCCACTGCGGCTACAGCCACGAGGAAACCCAGGATTGCGATCCACAACGCCCGTTTTTTCATGGTTGGCCTACATATGGCGCAAGCGCGGCCTCGATCTCCGCTTCGCGCCAACCCAAAGATGCTGCCACCTGATCGAAGTATACCCGCAAATCCCTTGGCAGCGGAGCGCGAACTTCCACCCAGGCGCCGCTCGATGGATGCGAAAATCCGATGCGGGCCGCATGGAGAAAGTTGCGCGCAAGAAGGGGCAGATTGCGCGTGCCGGCCCGCACACCGCGGGGCGCGCCGTACAGCGTGTCTCCCACAACCGGATGCCCGATGGCCGCGAAATGAGCGCGGATCTGGTGCGTGCGCCCTGTGTGCAGCGCGGCCTCGACCAGCGTGCAGCGGTCCAGGCGCGCGATCACGCGCCAGCCGGTTCGCGCATGGCGGCCCTTGGATGCGCGTGCGGTCATGCGCGTGCGCCGGCGCGGATCACGGGAAATGGGCAGAGTGATCGTGCCGGAATCGCGCGGCATCTTGCCGTGCACCAGCGCCAAGTAAATCTTCCTGACGTTGCGCGAGCGGAACTGCTCGGAGAGATGTTCGTGCGCCCGATCATTCCGCGCCACTACCATGGCGCCCGAGGTTTCGCGGTCGAGGCGATGGACAATGCCCGGGCGCAGCGCGCCTCCTGCCGCGGAAAGGTTTCCCAGGCGGTGCAGCAACGCATTCACCAGAGTCCCGCGCGAGTGGCCCGCGCCCGCATGGACCACCATCCCGGCGGCTTTGTTCAAAACCACGAAATCGTCATCCACGTGCAGGAGGTCGAGCGGCAAATCTTCCGGCAGAGCTTCCGGGGCGGGCCGAGGCAAAACTTCGACCTCGATACTTTCGCTGGCAGCGACCCGGTGAGAAACCTTCGCGATGCGGCCATCCACGCGAACGTGGCCCTCGCGGATAAGTTCCTGAATGCGCGTGCGGCTAAGTTCCGGCACGCTCTGCGCGAGAAACAAATCCAGCCGACGTCCCGCGTCACCCGATGCCGCAGTGAGGGTTTGGGGTTTAGTAGCGCGGGCTTCAGCCTGTGGATTTTTTTTTAGTGTATCCATTGCCGTGAAGGTCGGACCCGCGTGAATTTTGTCTTAGTATGAGCGAAAACCCACAGGCTGAAGCGTGCGCTACTAAACCCGCCCCCGTTTTTCGGCGGTGGGAATCTGCCGGTCCCGCGCGCCGAACAGCAACTCGAAGAGCACCAAAATCGCTCCAATCGTAATCGCGGAATCGGCGACGTTGAACGCGGGCCAAATGTACGTCCAGAGGCGGACTTCCAGGAAATCCGTCACGCCGCCGTGAATCATTCGGTCGAGCGCGTTGCCCGCGGCGCCGCCAAGAATCAGCGCGAGCCCGCAATGCGCCAGCGCTCCTCCGGCGCGGCCCGTAACGATCATCCACACCAGCAAAATCATCACGGCCGCAGAACTGAGCACCAACAGCGGCGTTAGCCAAGGCCAGCTCGAATTGGATAGCACGCCGAACGCGATGCCTGGATTCTGGCTGTGAATCAAAACCACGATGTCCGAAACGATGGAATGGCGGAAGAACGGGCTGGTGTACCGCTCGATGGCAAATTTCGTGGCGCGGTCCGCGACGAGCACCGCGAGCGACAGCCACAGCCAGCGCGCGCCGCTCACGCGGACGCGGCCCCCTGCCCTCCCGCATTTCCCGACTGTTCTAATTCATTGAGCGCCTTCACGCAGCGCTCGCACACCGTCGGGTAATCGGCGTTTTCGCCGACGTGCGTGGAATAATTCCAGCAGCGCTCGCATTTCGCGCCGTCGGCGTGCCGCACCGCTACACTCAGTCCCGGAAGCAATTCCGATTTCTGCGCGTCGGCTGACGCCGCAGGAGCGATTTCCACCTGCGAAACAATGAACAGCGCGGGAAGCCAACTTTTGTATTGTTCCAGCAACGGAGCCAAATCCTGCGCGGCGTTCAAAACAACTTTGGCTTCCAGCGCGCCTGAAATCGTTTTCGCGTTGCGCGCGGATTCAAGCGCACGGAGCACTTCGGTCCGCACCGCCAACAACTTTTCCCAGTTCGCGGATTTGGCGGCGTCGAGTGGCGAACCGAGTGCCTCAGTTTTCGGGAACAAGGCGAGGTGCGCACTCTCAGGATCACCGGCCAGATGAGGAAAATGTCTCCAGATTTCTTCGGCCGTGAAAACCGTGATCGGCGTCATGAGGCTCAGCAACGCCTTCGCGATGCGATACATGGCAGTCTGCGCCGAGCGGCGCGAGCGATTTCGCGCCGCAAATGTGTAAAGCCGGTCTTTCAGCACATCGAAATAAAATGCGCTGAGATCCACCACGGCAAAATCGTGCAGCGCGTGAAAGACGCGATGGAATTCAAATCCCTCGTACCACTTCCCGCATTGCGCGACGAGTTCCGCCGTGCGCGATAGCATCCAGCGGTCGAGCTCTTCCATTTCGGCATCGGGCACAGCGTCGCGCGCGGGATCGAAATCGGCGAGGTTTCCAAGCGCGAAGCGGAACGTGTTGCGCAGCTTGCGATACGCTTCGGAAAGCTGGGTCATCACGTTGTCGGACATCCGCACGTCCGCCGTGTAGTCCTGCGACGCAACCCACAGCCGCAACAAATCCGCGCCCCACTTCTCGCACACTTCGGTGGGCAGCACGGTGTTGCCCAGCGATTTCGACATCGGCTGGCCCTTGGCGTCGAGCGTCCAGCCGTGCGTGAGCACGTGCCTGTAAGGCGAACCGTTGCGCACGGCGATGCCAACGAGCAGCGAGCTGTGAAACCACCCGCGATACTGGTCCGGCCCTTCGAGATACATGTCCGCTGGCCACGGAAGTTTCTGGCCGCCGGCATCGAGACGATCGAGCACCGCCAGATGCGAAGAGCCCGAATCGAACCACACATCCAGAATGTCGGTTTCCTTGCGCCAACTGGACGCACCGCAGGAACAGCGCGTGCCTGCGGGCAGAAGTTCCTCCACGGGATGCGTGAACCACGCGTCGGCGCCCTCGCGCGTGAACCATTTCTCGACGAGCGCGTGCAGCGCCGCGTAATCGTCAAACTGTTTGCCGCACTTGTCGCAATAGAGAATTACCAGCGGCACGCCCCAGAAGCGCTGCCGCGAAACGCACCAGTCCGGCCGCTCCGCGATCATCGAGTAAATCCGCTCGGCGCCCCACTCCGGCGTCCATTTCACCTTGGCGATTTCCGCAAGCGCGCGCGCTCGGATCGCGCCAGCGCCGCTCCCCGCTCCGTCCAGGTCGATGAACCATTGTTCGGTGGCGCGGAAAATCACCGGATTGTGGCACCGCCAGCAATGCGGATAGCTGTGCGAAAGCTTTTGTTCACCGAGCAGTGCGCCGCGATCGCGCAGCAGTGTGACAATGATGGGATTCGCCTCGAACACGGTCTTGCCCTTATATTCCGGCAGACCCTCGAGATAGCGCCCGTGCCCATCGATCGGCGCATACGCCTCGATGCCATATTTCTGTCCGGTTTGGAAATCCTCCACGCCATGGCCCGGCGCAGTGTGTACGATGCCGGTGCCCTGATCGAGCGTGACGTAATCCGCCAGGACGGTCGGCACAGTCAAATCCAGAAATGGATGCCTGAACTTCAACTCCGCCAGACCTTTCCCCTTCCACGGCCCGCGCACGCTTACCGCTTCGAGCTTCAATGCATCCAGCGCCGGTCCGACCAGATCCGCCGCGAGCAGCAGCGCACCCGCTGCAGTTTCGGCGACGACATAATCGTAATCAGGATGAAACGCGAGCGCGCGATTGTGCGGCAACGTCCACGGAGTGGTCGTCCAGATCACAGCGCTCACACCCGAGCCGAGTTTTTCCGCCGCAGCGCTCGGCACAACTGCAAATTTCACCCAGATCGACGGGCTGGTGTGATCCTCGTACTCCACTTCCGCTTCGGCCAGCGCCGTCGAATCGACAATGCACCAGTACACGGGCTTCAGCCCGCGATACACATATCCCTTTTCAAGAAATGTGACGAAGGCGTCGGCAATCGTAGCTTCGTACTGCGGGCTCATCGTCAGGTATGGGTCTTCCCACTGCCCCAGGACGCCAAGCCGTTTGAAATCCCGCCGGTGCTGATCAACGTAGCGCAAAGCAAATTCGCGACACATCCGCCGAAATTCTCCGGGCGGGACGCTTCCCTTTTTTCCACCGAGCTCCTTTTCCACCTGCGTTTCAATCGGCAGCCCGTGGCAATCCCACCCGGGAACGTAGGGCGCGCGAAAGCCGGCCATCGTTTTCGACTTCACGACCATGTCCTTCAAAATTTTATTCAGCCCGGTGCCCAGATGGATTGTGCCAGTCGGGTAGGGCGGCCCATCATGCAAAACGTAAGAGGGCGCTCCGGCGCGCGCCTGCTGGATGCGGTGATAGAGTTTCTTCTCTTCCCACTCCGCAAGCTGCTTCGGCTCGTTCTGCGGCAAGCTGGCCTTCATCGGAAAGGCCGTGCGCGGCAAGTTCAGCGTGCTTTTCAAGTCGTCAAATTTGGGCATAAGTTAGCTTCAGGTGCAGATTATCCTTTGGCGCTGAACGCCTTGCGCCGGCTGTAGAATTGGAGCGCGCAGCTTGCCGAACGATCAGTGGGGCGAGGCAGGGACAGTATCATCCTGTACCGCCGTGCCTATACCGCCTAGTCGAGTCTGGAAACCTTCTTCCTCGTGTTAGCGTCCCAATGTTACAATGGATTTGGCGGTGTGTCAGCCGCCGGCTCCGATGGGCATCCATTCGCGACGTGAGAGAATCTTACAGCGAGAGACAATTTTCGGTAGCGTGAGGCAAAAAAATCGTTGAGTACCATTGCGCCAAAGTGGAGTGATCCGGGCACCCCCCCTCCCAAGGTGGTTCTGCCAGAGGGGAAAACTGCCCCGCGACTCGGTGGCTCCCAGAAACCGCTTTCCCGAGGCTTCCTCTCCAACCTGAGGGATTTCCTCATGGAACGTCCCATTAAGGTCGCCAAGACAAGGGGCGATGTGTTCACCGTCCCCGAATATGGCGACGGCATCACCGAAAATTTCAAAGAGTGGTTTAAGCCGACACCCAAAGGCGTGTCCTCGCGCATGGCCGTGGACTGGCAGCCGCCTGGCTCTGTGCTCTGGCAGAATATTCGCGATCTCATTTCGCCGCCCAAGCTGCCGCCACTCAAGGTAACCAGCCAGCCGGTCAAGGTGAAGGAAATTTGGTCAAAGGACAAAGCTTTCGGACCTTCTCAGGCCATTGCCCTCGCCGTGCATGTTGGCGTTACGGCGCTGATCTTCTCGCCTCTACTCTATACGGTGGTCACAAAAGCGACGGCGAACCCCGTCAATAATTCGCTCGTTACGCCGATTGATATTTCCGACTATGCCGCGAAGCTGCCCCCGGGCAAGGACAAGGCCGGAGGCGGAGGCGGAGGCGGCGAGAGAAATCCAATTCCCGCTACAAAGGGCAAGGCGCCGAAGTTCAGTTTTAATCAGATCGCGCCTCCAATGGTGCATACAAAGCCCGATTCAACTATTCAGGCGACTCTGCTAGGCCCGCCGGACCTGAAAATCCCCAGTCCGAATATGGATAATTTCGGAGATCCGCTTGCCAAAATGTTGACCGGTTCAGGCGGCCCCGGCGGCGGGAGCGGCATCGGAAGCGGCACGGGCACCGGGATTGGCAGTGGCGAAGGCGGCGGCTTGGGTCCAGGTTCCGGAGGCGGGACGGGTGGCGGGGCGTATCATCCTGGAACTAACGGCGTGGGCTACCCTTCTTGTGTCTATTGCCCCGATCCGAAATATTCCGAAGAGGCCCGCAAGGCAAAATACCAGGGCACGGTCGTTCTTCAGGCGGTGATCACTCCGGATGGCCGCGCCACGGAGATTCAAGTTGTGAAGGGCCCGGGACTTGGGCTGGAAGAAAAAGCGGTGGAGGCAGTGAAGCAGTGGCGCTTCAAGCCTGCCAATGGCCCCGGAGGAAAACCGGTTCCCGTGGTCGTTCCCATCGAAGTTACGTTCCGATTGCTTTAGTATTTTCCTCTCGCCTTTTTTATGTCTGGCGATTCCACGTCATTTGCTGTTTCCTCGCGCATTGATTACGATTTGAACGGAAGGTGCCCGCTTTGAAAGCAAAAACAACCCGCGCAACAAGCTTTTTTCTCGCGAATGCGCGAAACTTGCTAGCGAAACAGAACCTGCCCCGCATCGTGAGATGCCTTCAACAGCTTTCGGAAGAGGAAATTTGGTGGCGGCCCAATCCCGCCTCCAACAGCGCAGGCAATCTCGTCCTGCACCTGTGCGGGAATGTCCGCCAGTGGATCATTTCAGGCCTGGGCGGAGCGGAAGACAGGCGAGAACGCGACCGCGAGTTTGCGGAGCGCGGTCCTATTCCGCGTAAAGCGCTCGTCACCCAACTGCGCCGGACCATCCGGGATGCATGCCGGGTGCTGGGACGGCTCTCCGACGATTCCCTGTCGCGGGAATATAAAATTCAAGGCTATCGCGTGAGTGGGCTGGATGCTGCGTTCCGCGTAGCCGAGCATTTCGGGTATCACACCGGCCAGATCATCTACATTACAAAACTCAAGCGCGCCCAGGATTTGAAATTCACCCGGCTGCCTGTAATCAAGAAAGAGGGCGCACGGTGATCTATGACGCCGGCGTTTCGCTTGCCCCGATGCAAGTGGGGCCGGCGATTTTGCCCGTGCGGAGATCGGAAAATCGCCGGCGAGACGCCTGCGCCACGTATCGCCAGCGCCATGAGAAATCACAGCTGGGCACGAAACCTCTGAATGCTTGCCGCGTACATGGCGGGAACACATCCTCGCGGAACCATTTCCAATGGCGGCGTGGCGATGTACACTTCGCCATGAGAACAATGAAGCCAAAATCGTGCTTTCGCGCAGTGGCTCTATTCCTCGGGACCGTGACCATTCTGCTCCCCGTGCACATCGCGGCTCAATCGACTGGGCGCATTGAATTCACGGCACGTGTGGCGCCCACCGGGGGCCAGCCCGAACCCGTCCGGCAATTGACGTTTTACCTTCTGCGCAAAAGCATCGAAGACATTCGCGCAGAGGCTTTGCAAGCGGCGCCCGCCCCTGAGCTCGACAAGTTCATTGACGCCCTCGCCGTCTCCCCGGGGTTAAAAGCCTGGATGAAAAAAAATCATTCCGTTCGTCTGTACGGCGAAGAGTTCATCAAGAGCGTGACTCCCGATGATATCGTGGACATCCCCGAGTTTTTTAAGGCTTACATGACGCACAACGAAGCCTATCGAGGCGCTGGCTTCCCCGAGCCGAAATTCAAAGAGAAGGACCGCGACTCCAACCCTGAAAAATTCAATGACGAGAAGGAACAGTATCAAGCGGCCGTCCGTAAATTTATCGCGGCCGCCCCCAACCCAGCAGAAGGGATGGACCTCGAACTCGTCGGCCTGAACCCGTACGCAAAGTGGGAATCGCTCCAAGGCAAGCAACGCCGGCTCCTGGAAACCCGCGCCTACCAATTGGCAGAGGAGCGTTACGTCGTCGCGCGCACCGATTCGGATCTGGACGGACGCGGGTCCTTCGCGGGCATCGCTCCCGGCAATTATTGGATCGGGATGTTCGGCTCGGAGGCGATTTCCGGCGATGTACATTTGCATTGGGATTACCACGTGACGGTCCGGCCGGGCCAAACGGTCCAGGTCATGCTCTCCAACCTCAACGCCGCAAAACCCAGCTACGAAGCGCAAAATTCCAACAACTGAGGATTCCTTCCGCAGTGACTTGCCTTGACGAGAGCGTGGCCTAGATGGGCACCTGGCCGCTCTGGATCGCCTTTAACGCCGGCGTCGCGGGCCTCCTGGCACTCGATCTGGGATTGATTCACCGGCGCGCTCGCGTCATCGCACTGCGCCAAGCGGCCATCGAGAGCGCGGCCTGGATCGCTCTTTCGCTTGGTTTTGGCGTATGGATTTTCCTTTCGCATGGCCGCGGTCCCGGGCTTGAGTTCTTCACCGGCTACGTCGTCGAAAAATCTCTCAGTCTGGACAATGTTTTTGTTTTTTTGCTGGTCTTCCAGTATTTTCGCGTCGATCCTCGCTACCAGCACCGCCTGTTGTTCTGGGGAGTTGTGGGCGCGATCGTCCTACGTGGCGCCATGGTCGGCGCCGGCGCCGCGTTGATCGCGCGGTTCGATTGGGTCCTTTATCTCCTGGGAGTTTTTCTGTTGTACTCGGGATTCAGGCTGTTCGGCGCCGACCATGCAGTGCATCCCGATAAAAATCCACTGGTGCGCTGGGCGCAAAAGTTCCTGCCCATGTCGCACGCGGAGCCGGCGCAGGAAATATTGGTGCGGCAAAGTGGGCGATGGCTGTTCACACCATTTTTTCTTGTCGTGATCGTGCTCGAAACCACGGATCTGCTCCTGGCAGTGGACTCGATCGCCGCCGTGTTCGGCGTGACGCGCGATCCCTTCATCGTCTACAGTTCCAACGTGTGCGCTATCCTTGGCCTGCGCGCGCTCTATTTTCTCCTGGCCGGAATCCTGCAATACTTTCAGTTCCTGGATGAGGGCCTCGCGATTGCCGTCATGTTCATCGGCGCAAAAATGCTCGCAAAACCGTGGGTGCATATTTCCACAGGCCTCTCGCTCGCGATTGTCGGCGCCATCATCACCCTCGCCATTCTCATCTCAGTCATCCGAGCAAAGCCGGGAGCAAGCACCGTGGATCAGCCCCCAAAAAAAGGCCGGCTCAGGTCTGTTCCCCCGCCGACTGCGGAGAACATCCACCGTCTCGCGGATAGGGACCTCGAACAGCGCATTCAGGTAGCGCAGGATCTCTTCAACTATGGAAAAACACGCACGTTGAATTGGCTCGACGAATGGAGCAAGGATCAGGACTTCCGGGCACTCATCGTCCAGGATCAATTCGCGCAACCGAACGGTGAAAAAGTTTCCTATCCAAAACTCACCATTGGGATAGCGGTCCAGCCGGAGACGTTTGAGAAAATTCGTGCGGCCAACGGCTCCCCGCCCCTCGCCGATGCGCCTGCCGACCAGGACGTATTGGAATTCGAGCTCGAATTTCCAGAGAGAATCATGTCTTACGTCCACCTGGATATCCTGACGACGAAAGCGCCAGGCGGCAACGGCGCGATCGCGCGCTTCCTCGGAAAATTCGGCGAAGGAATCCAGCAGGTGGAACTCGACGTGACGGATGTGGACCGCGCGACAGAAATCCTGCGCACCCGATTCAAGGTCGAGCCGATTTATCCCGCGACGCGCCCGGGAGCAAACGGCACGCGCGTAAATTTTTTCCTGGTCAACACGTCAAACAACCAAAAAGTGCTGGTGGAACTCGTCGAGCACCCCAAGTAGGACGGGCTTCAGCCTGTCTGCTTTTCCGAGTGCAAGGCGACCAAACCCCGACAGGCTGAAGCCCGTCCTGCTCAACTCTTCCCATATACCGGAATCGCCGCCCCGTGGATCACCCGCGCTTCCTCCGAACACAAAAATAAAATGACGCGCGCAATTTCCTCGGGCTTCGGCCATTTCGCAAAATCAGCCCCCGGCATCGCTTTGCGGTTCGCGGCCGTGTCAATAATGCTCGGCAAAACAGAATTCACATTGATGTTGAAAGGCTTCACGTCCGCCGCAAGCGAATCCATCAGTGCCAGCGCAGCCGCCTTCGAAGCGGCGTAGAGCGCTCCTCCCGGCGCATGATCGAAGGCCGCCTTCGAGGCGATATTCACGATCCATCCGCGATTCTGCTTGATCATTTGCGGCACGATGGCACGCGCAAGGACAAATCCCGCCTTGAGATTCAGCTGCAGCATCTTATCGTAGGTTCGAAGGTCCACTTCCCAAAGGTTTGTCCCGCCCGCATATCCGCCCACGGTATTCACAAGGATATCGAGACGGCCGTGCTTGGCCACAATCTCAGCGATAAATTTTTCGACGGCTTGCGCGTCGGTCACGTCTACGCTCATGCCCGCCGGAGGCGCCGCTCCGATCCTCTGCGCAGCGGCAACGACGGCGGCAAATTCTTCCGGCACTTGATAGGTAACCAGGATCGTCGCCCCCGCTTCGAGGAACGCCATGGTGACTTCGCGCCCCAGTCCCCCTGTGCCGCCGGTTACGAGAACAATCTTGTCGTGGAAGTTCATGTGGTCCTCAGTTGAAAATTCCGCAACGTCAAAGCCTGTGTAGCGCCCACCTTCAGGTGGGCATCTGCTCGAGCCTACAACGCTCATCCGCCGCGGCGGATCAGCGTTACATGAAATTCACTCTCCCGTTTGCTCCAGGAGCTTCGACACCAGCCCCGTCCATCCAGTCTGGTGGCTCGCGCCCAATCCCGCTCCGGTATCTCCATGAAAATATTCGTAAAACAAAATGAAATCGCGCCACAAGGGATCGCTCTGAAATTTCTCGTTTGCGCCGTACACCGGCCGGCGGCCGTTTTCGCCGCGCAGAAAAATGTGCGTCAGGGAGCGGGAAATTTCCGCGCTTACGTCCCACAGCGACCTTTGCTGGCCCGAGCCCGAGGGGCACTCGACGCGGAAGTCATCGCCGTAATAATGATGAAATTTCTGTAGCGATTCGATCATCAGAAAATTCATGGGGAACCACACAGGCCCGCGCCAGTTCGAGTTTCCACCAAACAAGCCGCTCTGCGATTCTCCCGGCTCGTAGTCCACGCGATATTCGTTCCCATTGACTGAGAGAATGTAAGGGTGCGCGGCGTGGTATTTCGACAGCGCGCGGATGCCATGCGGAGAAAAGAATTCATCCGTATTGACCATGTACCCGAGGATCCGCACGAGTTGCTTGCGGTCCACCAGCGACAGCAGCCGGCGCACACCGTTCGGGGAAGACTGGCTGTTGTCCACGCGCGTGGCAAACCCCGGCATGTTGTCGAGGAACCACTGCATGCGCCGTTGAAAGCCCGGCAGGCGCGCGATCAGCTCCGGTTCGAGCGTCTCCACCGCAAAGAGCGGGATCAGCCCGACCATCGAGCGCACTTTCAGGTAGTGCTGCTCGCCATTCGGAAGATGAATCGCATCGTAGAAAAATCCGTCTTCTTCATCCCACAGCGCGATGCCCTCGGCCCCGTGGGAGTTGATGGCGTCCGCGATGTAGACGAAGTGCTCGAAAAATTTGCTGGCCACGTCTTCGTAGGCCGGGTCTTCGCGCGCGAGCTCCAGCGAGATGGCCAGCATATTCAGGCAATACATTCCCATCCAGCTGGTGCCGTCCGATTGCTCGAGGTGCCCTCCCGTGGGAAGCGGCTGCGAGCGGTCGAACACGCCGATATTGTCGAGTCCCAGGAAGCCGCCTTGAAACACATTCATTCCATCCGGATCCTTGCGATTCACCCACCAGGTGAAATTGAGCAGCAGTTTGTGGAACACGCGTTCGAGAAAGCCGCGGTCGGCGCGCCCGCGGATGCGCTTTTCGATCTTGTACACGCGCCACGCCGCCCACGCATGCACTGGCGGATTCACGTCGCCAAACGCCCACTCGTACGCGGGCAACTGCCCATTCGGATGCATGTACCATTCCCGCAAGAGGAGTATGAGCTGTTCCTTGGCAAAATCCGGATCGATAAGCGACAGTGCCACCGTGTGAAACGCCAAGTCCCACGCCGCGAACCACGGATATTCCCACTTGTCCGGCATCGAGAGGACGTCCGCGTTGTAAAGCTGCGTCCAGTCATGATTGCGCCCCTTCTTGCGTTCCAGCGGTGGGGGCGGCTGGCCGGGATCTCCATTCAGCCAGGTGCGCACATCGTAGTGATAGCACTGCTTGGACCAGAGCATGCCCGCGAGCGCCTGGCGCATGATGCTGTGAGCGTCCTCTGACCGCTCCTGCGGAAAGCGGCGCGCGTAAAACTGGTCCGCTTCGCCACGGCGCAGTTCGAACATTTTTTCGAATGCCGCGTCGAAGGGGTTCGCAACGCCGCCTTTGGGTTCCGCGTTCGTCAGCCGCAGGCGAAGCGTTACCGATGCGCCCGGCGCGATCTTTGAACGATAGCGCGCCGCGCACTTCGTCCCCTTTTGCGCGGGATTGACGGCCCCTTTTACTCCCCCGACCACATAGTCATGGAAGCTGTCTTTCACATACTGGGATCCATCCGGAAAACCGAACACCCGGTGGAAATTGGTTTCATTCTCGGTGAAGAGCATTTCGGGCGCGCCTTCGGCCAGTAGCCACCTCTTGCCGTACCGGCTCTCCTCCGCCGCAACTACGGCGGCGCCCATGAAATCGGGATTGCGTTCCAGATGGGGATGTCCATGCTTCTCGCCGAAGGACCAGATATTTCGAAACCACAGCGTCGGCAGCAGGTCGAGCTGCGCTTCTTCCGGCCCGCGATTCCAGGCCGTGATTTTAATCAGTATGTCCTCCGGCGCGGCCTTGGCATATTCCATGAACACATCGAAATAGCGGTTTTCGTTGAACACGCCCGTATCCATGAGTTCGAATTCGGGTTCGCGCTTACTTCTCTTGTGATTCTCCGCGACGAGCTGGTCATAAGGAAATGCCGCCTGGGGATATTTGTACAGATACTTCATGTAGGAATGCGTCGGCGTCGAATCAAGGTAAAAGTAATACTCTTTCACATCCTCGCCATGATTTCCTTCATGGCCCGTCAGCCCGAACAATCGTTCCTTAAGGATGTGATCGCGCCCATTCCAAAGCGCAAGCGCGAAGCACACACGCTGGTGCCGGTCGCTGATCCCCCCGATGCCGTCCTCTCCCCAGCGGTAGGCGCGCGACCGCGCCATGTCGTGCGGAAAATATTCCCAGGCAGTTCCGCCCGGACTGTAATCCTCGCGAACCGTTCCCCACTGCCTCTCGCCAAGATATGGCCCCCAGCGCTTCCAGTGCTTGGTACGCTGGTGGGATTCCTCCAGGCGCTGTTCTTCTGGTGTCATTGCAAGCGTCCTCGCTCCGGAGGAAAAGGGTAGCACAGGCACTCTTGCCTGTGCGGTTTTCGCCCACTATGCGGCTGAGAAAAAACCGCACAGTCAAGAGTGCCTGTGCTACAAAGTGCTTTCAAAGCCCGCTGTCTGAAAGTCATGAACGAAATCCAGGCGACCTGCGGGCCGGTGATCGTGACCAAACGCGGCAAGCCCGTCGTCAATGTCGTTCCTATAAAACCCGAGAAGGACGACATTTTCGGATTCATGGCCGGAAAATTCAAGATCGTCGGAGACATCGAATCTCCGGTCGTCCCTCTCAGCCAATGGAAGATCATGAAGAAATGATCCTCCTCGACACGCACGTCTTGATCTGGCTCGCCAATGAACCCGCCAAGTTGTCAATGAAGGCGAGCGAGACAATCCAGGCAGGCCGCGGGAGCGACGGGCTGGCCCTTTCCGCGATCACGGTGTGGGAGTTGGCCTGGCTGGCCACTCACGGCCGCATCAGCATCACCGGGACGATGAACGCGTTTGTCGACGAATTGACGTCACGTACCGCGATTCGTCCCATCACACACAATATCGCCATTCTGGCCAATCAACTTCCCGCAACATAATTCCTGCGACCCCTGCGATAGGCTAATTGGAGCGACTGCGCTCGCGGAAGGGAACACTCTGGTCACAAAAGACCGCTCGATCCGGAATTACAAACAGATCAAGACTATCTGGTAAGGTCTCCCGGACACGGGGTAGTAAACCAAGAGCCCCAACGTTGCGGAGCCCGCAAGGTTGGGGCAGCGGTAAGCCGGTAAAAACCTGGCCACTAAGAAAATGCAGCCCGTTATTTTCCCTGCGCATTTACCGGGCATTTTGCGAAAGAGCCTCATCTCCGGGCGTCGTGTTACTTCTTCCCCTCACCTTTGATGGGTGATGCGTATACGGCAATGCAACCATTCGCGGTGCCGCAAATCAATTGGCCCACGGTCGAGCTGCCGGGTCCGGCCGTAAAGTTCTGGTCGCCGAGTGGAACGGCCGTGGAGGACGACGTATACACTTGAGGAACGAAGATGAGGTTGCGCTCGGAGTCGGCCGCAACCGAATGCGAGCCGGACGATTGAGGGATTGTCTCGATCAGGACGCTGGTTCCATCGATCACGCCGAGTACGGAGCCTCTGCCGAGTAGGGAGCCGGCTGACTTGAGCGCGGCGCTGGAACCGGTGTAATAGCGACCGTCTCCACTGTTAAACCAGACTTCATCCGAGCCGGTGACACCGCCTATATTGGCATAGTTATGGTTAGTGGCGTTGATGACGAGTGTGGTTGTGCTGCCGGGCAGGTTGGCCGGCGTACAGCCTAGCAATAGATTGTCGTGCACACCAAGTGTGGCGCCGTTCGGTCCGCAGGCGTTGAGCTTGATGACCCCAGTATTCTTAACCGGATCATAGGCGCCTTCTATCGAAGTTGGGGCGTTTGGATCGGTCACCAGCAGACCGCCGTTGCAGGTAATGGGGCCCATGAGCTGGCCGTGATTGCAACCCGGTGGGTTTTCGACGATGACCGGGATCGATGTGTAGAAGCGCTTCGTTCCGGAATCCCAGGCGGGCTGCTCGATCGAGAGCCCGGATCCACTCGGAATTATCGATAGGTCTACGGTGATTTTGAAGCCTCCGTCGATGGAATCGCAGTCTTCATCTCCAGACACCGTGAACAGCGTCACAAAGGGCGGATCCTCGGCATTATTCGCCGCAAGCAACTTCTGTCCGTCGGCTGTCAGGGCCATTTCGTCCAAGCGTGTGGTGCCGCCCGTGTTCCGGGCCGCGACGATTTTGCCCTGATCAAGGTCGATCACCTTAAGCGTGCTATCGCCGTCCCCCGCATAGAGACACTTGCCGCGCGAGACGACCCCGTCCGGCCCGGAATGGTTGTTGTCCACGGCGGTTCCGGCAGTGTTAAGTTTAATCCCGACGAAGCCGCCGATCGTTTTCCTAAAGACCAAGTGTCTGGTATCAATGACGTCGACGCCACTGTTGGCACGATCCGCAAGGTAGTACTCGGCGCGATCCGGATTCACCCAGCTGATGTCGAACGATTCGAGCGGATTACCGGGGATCGGAATTGCCTTCAGGCACTTGGTTTCAGTCGTGGCAGGCGCCCCGGGGCCCTGGCACTGAGCGCCCGCGGAGACAGCGGTGAAAACCAGCAATGCGGCAAACCACACCGCGACAGTTAAAATCGAACACGCCGTATGACTCAGCGCATCTGTTGATCGGGACGAAATGGGGGAATTCCCCTTAACCCCTGAAAAAAGCAGGTTTAAATCGAAACGTTTCATCGCTCCTCCTTCAGATCAATTTTCCCGGGTGGTAGAACGGGGCCGACAACTAAATGCCGACTTTGGAGGCAAAACGAAATTCGGGGCCGACAGGGAACCACCGACTACAGGGGTAGACGAAATTCAGGGCCGACAAGAAATGATAATCTTCGGAGTTAGAAGGGCGAACTATTGTGCAAGACTACCTTCGATGTCAAGTTAAAAAGGTGTATCAAGGCAGGGTGGTGAGAATACAAGTACCGACCGCCGCGCCAGCCCGATTGGCCGGTGGTTCAACCCAATGGACTGAAGTTGTTGAGAGCGTCACATCCCCACTGTTTAACAGGGGTGCCAAGGCTGAACTGAACTTAACTTTACTTCATGCCGCGCAGTTCAGTGGATTTCGACGACCCGTGCCTGGCGGACGGCTGTGATTGCTCGGAGTTCAGCGAGGACTTCAGGCGGAACTTTTTGGTCCACATTGACGATGCCGATGGCTTCGTCGGAATTTTGCACGCGGCCGAGGGCGAAGTTGGCAATGTTGATCTTGTGTTTGCCGAGCAGCGTGCCGACGCGGCCGATGACGCCGGGGACATCCTCGTTGCGGAAGAGCAGGAGGAAGCCGGTGAGGGGCGCGTCGATATCGATGTTGTTCACGCCGAGAATGCGCAGCGCGTTGTTCAGGCCGATCATGCCGAGGACGGAAACCGTTTCGCCGTCAATGCGCAATGCAACGCCCAGAGAATTGGTGTACTTGGCGCGGCGCGCGCTGCGCACTTCGACTACTTCAATCCCGCGAGCCTTCGCAAAATTCCCGGCGTTAATCAGATTGATTTGATCGGCCAGAATCTGCCCAAGGACGCCTTTCAGTACCGCGTTTTTCACCAGGTGCGTGTTCAGGTCGGCTAGGCCGCCGTCGTAGCTGATCGACACTTCCGAAAACGGCTTCTCCGTCAATTGCGCGACGAAGGTGCCCAGTTTTTCTCCGAGCTGCAGATAAGGTCCCAGCTTCTTGAACTCTTCGGGGGAAATGGACGGCATATTGACGGCGTTCTTGACTGCGCCGGTCTTCAGGTAGTCACGCAACTGTTCCGCGATGCGCGTGCCGACCACTTTCTGCGCTTCCTCGGTCGAGCCCGCGATGTGCGGCGTAGCAATCACCTTGGGATGCTGCACGAGGCGCGGATCGGCGGGCGGCTCTTCCTCAAATACGTCGAGCCCAGCGCCGGCCACATGCCCGCTTTCGAGCGCGGCGAGCAGCGCCGCTTCGTCCACCAGTTCTCCGCGCGCGCAATTGGCGATGTGCACGCCTTTTTTGGTCAGCGCGAGCGATTTAGCGTTGATCAAATGCCGCGTCTCCGGCGTGAGCGAGGAATGCAGGCTGATAAAATCGCTGGTCTTCAATAATTCTTCGAGCGGCACGAGGCGGATATTCTGCTCGGTGGCGACCACGTTGGACACGTAGGGATCGAAGGCGACGACTTTCATTTTGTGCGCCTGGGCGAGGCGCGCCACTTCCGTGCCGATCGTGCCGAGGCCGACTAGGCCCAACGTCTTGTCGCGCAATTCGCTGCCCGTAAATTTTTTCTTGTCCCACTTGCCGGACTTCATCGAAGCGTCGGCCTGCGTCACAGGATGCGCCATGGCCAGCAACATCGTCATCGTGTGTTCGGCAACGCTGATGGCGTTCCCGCCGGGGGTGTTCATGACCAGCACACCCTTGCGAGTGGCGGCGTCAAGGTCGACGTTGTCCACGCCCACGCCGGCGCGCCCGATGACGCGAAGGCTCTTTGCCTTTTCCAAGAGCTCGGCCGTCACCTTCGTCGCGCTGCGGACGAGCAACGCATCCGCGTCGCGAATTTCGTCATCGACCTTCCCCTTCGTTTTGGGGAGATTCACGACGTTCCAAGAAGGATCCGCCTTCAGGATCCCCACGACGCTTTCGTCAACACTATCCGCAATCAGAATTTTCATTGTGCTCTCAAGTTTCTCCGTGCCCTCGCATTTCTCTGTGTCCTCTGTGTTAAATCTTTGCTCGTCGCAAAGTCAAAAGGCTTAACACAGAGGACACAGAGAAAGACGAGAACGCAGAGAAATTCAAAACCATCCCCACTTGACTAAGACGAATGCCGCAAATACACGTTCTGCGCGGCGCGAACGCCGCTGCCGAGCTCGACCTTGTGGCCGACTTTTTGCAGCACGATTTCGAGGCCTCCGAGCACGGCAATCAGGTCAAGAAAATCGTAATACCCCAGATGGGCGATCCGGAACATGTGGCCCTTCATCGACCCCTGTCCATCAGTAAGAATGGCGCCAAATCGCGAGCGCATTTCCTTGACCACCTTGGTCGACTCGATCCCCGCCGGTGCATTGATGGAGGTCACGGCGTTCGCCGGTGAACTCACCGCAAAGTTCGTCAGGCCAAGGGCGACAGCCGCTTCGCGCGTCGCTTCGGCCAAAAGCGCTGCATTGGCGATGAGATTCTCGCGCCCCAATTCCTTGATATAATTCAAGGCGCCGTGCAGGCAGACAACAAGCGACGTCGCCGGTGTGTAGCTCGATTCCCCCTTTGACAGGCTTTTGCGTTCCTTCGCGTAGTCAAAGTAATACCGCGGCAGTTTCGATTTTTCCATCGCCCGCGCGGCCTTTTCGCTGATGCTGGCGAACGCCAGACCCGGCGGAATCATTGTGGCCTTCTGCGATCCTCCGATCAGGATGTCAATTCCCCACTCGTCCGGCCGCAGGTCCGTAGTCCCAAGGCCGGTAATGGCGTCCACCACAAAGCAGCAATCCGGCAGCCCGGCCACAGCTTTGCCGAGTGTTTCGACATCGTTGCGCACGCCCGTCGAGCTCTCGGTCGCCTGGATAAATACCGCGCGGAACGGACCGCCTGATTCTAGATGCTCTTTCATTTCGGGGATGGGAACGGGGTGCCCGTAAGGCGCTTCCACGACAACCGATTCGATGCCGTAAGCCTTCGCGAGCTGCACCCAGCGCTCGCCAAATTTTCCCGCCGTCCCGATCAGCACCCGCTCGCCGGGAGAAAGCAGGTTCGACACCGCGCCTTCCATGGCGCCTGTTCCCGAACTGGCAAACATGATGACGTCATTCTTCGTGTGGAAGTAATACCGCAGGTTTTCGAGCGTCTCCCGCATCAGCGCCCGGAAAGCATCGGTCCGGTGATGCAGCGTCATGGTCAGCGCGCGGAGCTGCGCTTCGAGCAGGAGAGGCGTCGGTCCGGGCGTAAACAGTCTTTCTTTGATGATTCCTGGCATATCCGTTTTCTCAGTCCATTCTTTTAGAGTAGGAAAAAACTTATTTGGGGCAAACACAGTCCGGGTTAGAGCTAATCAATATCAAGGGCATATCCGCCTTCGTGATTCTAAGGGAAGACAGGAGTAAAGGTTAAGGGATGCCAGCAGAACGGTCAACTGATCTAGGACCCTGTTTTGCTTGACACGCAATGCCCGCTCACCTATGGTTTCACGCAAAATCGAATCCGCACCACGATTGCGTCATAGCTCGAAGGGGTCTTCCCGTTTAGCGTCTGGCCGCTCGAACGTCCTTTTGCAGCGCCGGCTAGAGACCCCAAAGCGGGCATTTCAGAAACGGAGTTTGGACTCGTTTGAAAGATTCGATGGGCAATTCTTATCAAACCGCGCCGATAGCCGTCGCCGCCGGCGAAGATCGCGCGACACGTGTGCGTTGGAAAATTCTCGCCCTCATTGCCATCACCCTGGCGGTGACCGCCCTGAACCGCCTGAACCTTAGCATCGCCGGCAAAAGCATCGAAGAGGAATTTTCCTTCGACACAATTACGATGGGAAAAATCTTCAGCTCCTTTTTGTGGGGCTACGCCCTTTTTCAGATTCCCTGGGGAAATATCTGCGATCGTATTGGCCCGCGACGCACGCTCAGCGCTTCCATCTTTCTATTCGCCATCGGCTCGGGATCGATGGCCCTCGCGCCCAGGCTGGCCCTGAGCACTGGTTTCAGCATGCTGCTCGGGTTTCAGATCATCCGCTTCATTACAGGCATTGGGGAAGCCTCTGTTTCTTCCAATGTGACGCGCGTGATTGCTTCCTGGTTTGCGCCTCAAGAGCGCGGTTTTGCCAGCGGCATTCAAGTCGGCGGTCTCGGCTTAGGCGGCACGCTGACTCCCATTTTCATTGCCTGGACGATGGTGCATTGGGGTTGGCGCATCGCGTTTTACATCAGCGGCGCGCTGGCGTTTCTCATTTTCTTGATCTGGCACTATTACTCCACCGATTGGCCGGAAGAACACAAGGGCGTCAACGCCGCGGAACTGGACGAGATTCACCCCGGTTCGCACAAAGGCGACGTCGCCAGACGCAACATTGCGCTCGCAAAACATGTCCCGTGGCTCAAGATGCTGCGCAGCGTTTCGGTCTGGGGGCTCATCCTGGGCTACCTGTGCCAGGGGTACGCCTTCTACGTCTACTATAATTGGTTCTACTTCTATGCCGTGCAAGTACGCGGACTTGGTCTGCTGGCTGCAGCGGTTTGGACCTCCGCTCCATTCCTTTCCATGGCCGTACTCGCTCCAGTCGGCGGCTGGTTTTCTGATCGAATCTCGAGGCATTCCACCCGGCGACGCGCTCGGCTCATGGCGGTCTGGCTGGGAATGGGAGTCTCAACGATTCTCTTGCTAATGGGGAGCCACCTGACGGTTACGGCCATCGCGCTGCCGCTGATCGCGCTTGCCGCGGGGTTCAACATGTTTGCCGCCGCCAATTTCTGGGCCGCATGCATCGACCTGGCGCCCGATTTTTCCGCATCGCTCTCCGCGTTGATGAACACCCTGGGGAGTCTCGGCGGAGTGGCCTCTTCCATCGTTACGGCCTACATTGCAGTCCACTACCAGTGGAGCAGCGCGCTGGATCTCGCCGCGCTCGTCACGGTTTGTTCGGGTTTGCTGTTTTCCTTCGTCAATGCAGGCCGTACAATTGAGAATTAAGCCTCGATCGCGAATGTGAAGGAAGTGCAGCCATGAGCGAAAATGTAAAAGTGGTCGACGTAACAGCTCGCGACGGATTGCAGAATGAACCGAAACTCGTCTCCATGCGCGACAAGCTTACGCTCATTGAAAAGCTTGTTCAGGCGGGCGTTTCCGACATCCAGGCGACTAGCTTCGTCCATCCCAAGTGGGTGCCGCAAATGGCGGATGCGGAAGATGTGGCGGCTGGCCTCGGCAAATTCACAGGCGTGACATTTTCCGCTTTAGTTCCCAATTTGAAAGGTTATGAGCGCGCTCTGGCCGCGGGCATTCGCCACATGGAATTCGTGATCGCCGCGAGCGAAACGTTTAACCGGAAAAATTTGAATCGCAGTATGGCTGAATCCCTACAACTGCTGGAGCAAGCCACTCGCCTGGCCGAACGCGATGGCGTTGTCCTCCGGGTGGGTTTTTCCACCTGCTTTCATTGTCCCTTTGAAGGAAGAATCTCGAGCCAAGCCGTAGTGCATGCCGTCCGCTCTGCGCGCGAGATTGCCCCTTGGCGCATCGCCGTTTGCGATACCGATGGCATGGCCTTCCCGGATCAGGTGAAGGAAACTGTTGGCCGGCTGCTAAGCGAATTGAAAATGAACGGGCAGGATCTCGTCCTTCATTTCCACGACACGTACGGGCGAGGTCTGGCCAACACACTTGCGGGACTCGAAGCGGGAGTCCGCGAATTTGACGCTTCCACCGCGGGCCTGGGCGGCTGTCCGTATTGCCCCGGCGCAAGCGGAAATCTCGCGACCGAAGATCTCGTCGATTTTCTGGAAGGCATGGGCTACGAAACGGGAATTGATATGGAGAAATTGCTGGACGCAGCTGAATTTGCGTGCCGCTTTTCGTCCCGGCCCTATCAAGGACATCTCCTGCGCGCGCGCCGCGCAGGCGCCTGCGGCGTGACTCCACAAGTACCGGCGTAAATTTCAATTTCGTTGCGCAAAGGGATTAGGCAGATGGCGCTTCCACTCCATGGTGTCCGCGTGCTGGACGTAACTAACGTCCTGGCAGGCCCTTTCTGCAGCTTTCAACTCGTTCTGCTGGGAGCCGAAGTCATTAAAATCGAGCATCCGGAAAACGGAGACCTCGCCCGGCGCCTGGGCGCGGACGTGAAAGTGAATGCGGAGTTGATGGGCGTCTCATTCGTAGCCGTCAACGCCGGAAAACAATCCGTAACGATCAACCTCAAATCGCCCGAGGGCAAAGAGATCTTCAAGCAGCTCGCGGCGATCTCGCAAGTGGTGATCGAAAATTTTCGGCCTGGCGTCATGACGCGGCTGGGCCTCGATTATTCCGTGCTGTCGAAAGTGAATCCCCGGATCGTGTATTGCGCGATTTCAGGCTTTGGACAGGATGGGCCGCTGGCGATGCGGCCCGCCTACGATCAGGTGATCCAGGGAATCTCGGGCGTCATGAACGTGACAGGAGACGCGCAAAGCGCTCCGTTGCGCGTGGGGTATCCTGTGTGCGACACCGTGGGCGGCCTCACGGCGGCAATGGCCATCTGCGCGGCTCTGGTCGACTCGCAAACCACCGGCCAGGGACGCAGGATAGATGTCTCCATGCTGGAATCCACGCTGGCCTCCATGGGCTGGGTCGTCTCAAACTATCTCAACGCGGGCATCGAGCCCATCCCCATGGGCAACGAAAACTTCACGGCCGCGCCCTCCGGCGCATTTCGCACTTCGAGTGGTTTGCTGAACATCGCCGCCAATGAAGACGCTCAGTTCGAAAAATTGTGCGACGTCATCGGACGCCCCGAGCTGAAAACCGATGCCCGTTTTGCGGAGCGGGAAACTCGCCGGGGGAACCGGCAGGAGATCAATAAGGAAATCGCGCCGGAATTGATGAAACGCAGCGCCGCGGAGTGGGAGCAAGCGTTGATCGAATCGGGCGTGCCCGCCGGACGCGTCCTGAGCGTTCCAGAGATACTTAACCACGCCCATCTCTTGGGCCGCAACTTCGTCTCTGAATTTGAAGGATCGGCTGGAAAACAAAAAGTCACCCGCGGCGGTTTTCTCTTTTCCGATGACCAGGCGTCGCCGCAAGGCCCCGCTCCGGCCCTTTCCGAGCACACAGACGCGTGGCTGGGCAAGCTTGGCTATGACGCCGAAAAGATTCGCAACCTGCGCAAGAAGCGCGTCATCTGAAAGTGACGGCCCTTCCTCACCTTCACTGTACTCGTTCTCAGATTCGAACAGACTCGAGAGCTCCTTAGGCGCACGTCCAGAGAGGCGCACGTCCAGAGCCGGCGGGAAAATTGCCACTTTTCGCACCCCGCGATCGCGTGCGCCGGACGTGTCAACGAATAATGAGCCGGTCGGCATCGGGAGTTCGAAACGGCCTCGATTTCAGACGGCGCACTCCGCCAGGGCACAAACCATTACCGCTGACATTTCCTTACGAATCCCATTTTGGTCCTGTTGCGAATTATCAAGAAAATGCTTGACTTCGATTTGTGGCGGGAATGTAATGCCAGCACGTGCGGAAGCATTTTCAAGCTGTGGGTGTGTGGTCCAAGTTGAAATGCGCATGATGATCCACGATCGATAATCACGGAGGTGATGAATGGGTGTGTGGGGTTCTAGAAAGTTTGTCGCATGTCTCGCAGTATTAATGACATTGTCTTTCAGTCTACTCGGAAGCGTTGCCGTCTATGCACAGGTATCAGGGGCGACGATTTCCGGCACAGTAACGGACGCATCTGGTTCAGCGGTGCCCAACGCCACAGTGGCCGTAAGGAACACTTCGACGGGGATCGTCAGGGAAGTTACGACTGATGCAGCCGGCTTCTACAACGTACCAAACCTGACGCCGGCGAATTATGAAGTCAAGACGACGGCTGCAGGATTTTCCACGCAGACGCAAACAGGTATTACGCTAACCGTCGGTCTACAACAAGCTTTGAACATTTCCCTTAAAGTGGGCCAAATCTCTGAAAACGTAACAGTGAGCGGCGAGGCCCCGCAGGTGGAGCTAACTTCGTCGGCGCTTACCGGTGAAGTCAATGAAACCACGGTTCGCGAATTGCCTTTGAATGGGCGTGACTGGAGTTCTCTGGCGGTACTCGAGCCGGGAGTCCTGGGAATTCGGAGCCAATTGGGGACCACTGGATCGGTCAATCGCGGCAATCGCGGGTTCGGAAATCAGTTGGCGACTAACGGTCACCGCCCCTCGGAGAACACTTATCGGGTCAATGGGATCAACGTCAACGACTATTCGAACGGATCGCCGGGCAGCGTCGAGGGCAAACAGCTGGGGGTCGACGGGATTCAAGAATTTTCCGTCGTGACCACAAACTATTCTGCGGAATACGGGCGAACCTCGGGCGCAGTCATTAACGCCATATTGAAGCAGGGAACCAACGGTTTCCACGGCACCGCCTATTGGTTTCTTCGTGACGAGGGCCTGGATGCCAAAAATTTCTTCGACAACACGGGATCTATCCCGCCCTTTCACCGCAACCAATTCGGAGCATCCGCGGGTGGCCCTATCATTAAAAATAAAACTTTCTTCTTCGTGGATTACGAAGGGGTCCGCCAGTCAAGGAGCGGGACTGCTACAAATACCGTCCCTTCATTGGCCGCACGGAGTGGCGAGCTTTGCTCGACGTCGGCTGCATCCTGCGGGGGCGCGCCAATCTTCATCAATACCCTCCCAGTTAGCATAAATGATCCGAACGGCACGAATGCAAACGGAATTGACAACGTCGTGGCGCCGCACCTCGCCCTCTATCCGGCGCCGAATCCGGCATTGGGCACCAATGCTAGCGGAGACTTCGGGTTCGTCACCACAAACCCCTTGCAGATTTATACCGAGAACTACTTCACGACCAGGGTTGACCACAAGTTCTCGGAAAAGGACAGCATTGACGGGTTCTATTTTTACGACAAATCTCCTCAAGTCACACCCGACAACTTTTTATTGTCCACCACTGAGACCCTGAGTTCCAGGCAGATGGGCGGCTTTGAGGAAACTCACCTTTTCAGTACGGCGCTGGTGAATACTTTCCGCTTCGGCTATAACCGCTCCGTTGGCCTTGTGGGCCAGCCCGTGGCTGCGTTACAACCAATTGCGGACGATCCGAGTTTGGGCGCTGGCTCAGGGAGATTTACTCCGATTATTCAGATAAATGGAGGCATCTCCCTGATGCAAGGCGGCCTGGGCTCCCAGGCGCGTTATAACCACATCCTGAATTCCTACCAGTACAATGACGACGCATTCCTAACCAAGGGAACTCACTCCTTAAGGTTGGGAATCGCCATCGAGCGCCTCCAAGGTCATGAATTTACCATCCAGAGGCCTAACGGAAGCTTTGTCTTCAATGACCTGCAGGACTTCCTGACCAACCAACCCGCCCTGTTGAACAGCATCGGAAGTGCGGCTGTGGGAACGCCCTATGGACCGAGGATAACCTTTATCGGGGGTTACGTGCAGGACGACTGGAAAATCCGGCCGAACCTGACATTGAATCTTGGCGTACGCTACGAAATCGCCACATTGCCGACCGAAGTTCACGGAGGTTTTTCAGTCGTCCCCAATATTTATGGGGGAGCCCGTGAAGCGGTCGGCCACCCTTGGCAGTCGAACCCGACACTCCATAACGTCGCGCCCCGAATTGGCTTCGCCTGGGATCCCCTCCGCGATGGAAAAACATCCATCCGCGCAGGTTATGGGATCTTTGACATCCTGCCCGGCACCTGGGTTGGATTAAATCAGGAGACCGGTTCCTTCCCGTTTGCGCTTACTCTTAGCGGTTCCACGCCGCCGTACTCATTCGCGGCTCCCGCTGCCACAGCTATCGGCGCTAACTTGCCGGCCTCTCAAATAGACGCCGCGACAATTGCCCACGCACAGGGCTGGGCTCCGGAACAAAACCCGAAGAGAAACTACGCCATGAACTGGAATTTAAGCTTCCAGCGTCAAATCACCCAGTCTTTGACCGTCACGGTCGGCTATGTGGGCATGCATACCGTGCACTCACCCTTTACCACCGATCAAAGCAACATGGCCCTACCGTTCCCCGGCACGAACCTTTGGCCCTGCGGACCGAACGGAACGGCGGGCGTCACTTGCGCCTCTGGATTCCTGCCGTCGGGCACTGCCGCGAACCCCATAAGTAACACGGTCGTTGGCGCCCCAGGCATTGTAGGCGGCGCTATCAGGCCGACGTACTGGATGGTGAGTTCGCACTACAACGGCCTCCAGGCTCAGGTCACGGAAAAAATGAGCCACGGTTTGCAAGCTTCCGCCAGTTATACTTATGGCAAATGCTACGACGACACGTCGAGCGGTCTAATCGGCGACCCGTTCCAGAATTCATTCACAACTACAATGTGGTTTCTGAAGTCCAGCAGGTACGGACCGTGCGACTTCAACATCACCAACAATTTCGTCATAAACCTCATTTACAATATCCCAGGTCCGAAGTCGGGAATCTTGTCGTCCATCGCGGGCGGATGGCAGACTGGCGCGATCTTCACTGCCAGCACGGGCATACCAACCACTCCGTTTATCGGGGGAGACCCTCTAGGCCTGATAAACAACGATGCCGCTGTTTATCCGGATTACATCCCCGGCTGCAACAAGGTTAACCCCAATTGGCTTAGTGAAGGTAAAAATGGCAGCTACATTAATCCGGCCTGCTATACTCCACCCGTTGCGCCGGCATCCATCGCATTAGACCCGACGAAGTGCGCGCCCTACACGAACACAACTGTCGCCAATACCTGCCAGCAGCTTTTCGGCGATGCCGGCCGGAATTCGGTGGTCGGGCCTTCGTCGTTCAACCTTGATTTCTCTCTTTTCAAAAACGTCGCCGTTCATCGAATTTCGGAAACATTCAACGTTCAATTCAGGGCAGAGTTTTTCAATGTCTTGAATCACCCGAACTTCTTGCTTCCGAACTTTAATGAAGGCAACAACCAGATCATAAACGGGGGAGGCGGGAATGGCGCTCCGGTTAACGCTGTGATTGACAGCACCGGAACTTACGACCCGCGCCAGATTCAATTCGGACTGAAAGTCATCTGGTAATGCTTTAAGAACTTGCGATGAAGAGCCGGGCCCGCCAGGGCCCGGCTCTTTGTTTCTGCGTGATTGCCGAAATCGCGACTGCTGACAGCGGATCGCGCGTTGAGGCGAATCTACCTGAGGATCAAAGGAAGTTCCGCCAACGGCGCATGTCAACGCCAATCATAATTTGGGGAGGATTTCATGAAATTTTCAAATTGCGCGCGACTCGCTCTAGTTCTCTCGATCGTGCTCTCCGCAGCGTATGCGCTCGCCGGCGCGCCGGGTGCGGGATACCACCTGATTAAGAAAGTCTCCTATGGCGCAGCGCCGGGAATCGGCGCCACCAGGGAATACTTTGACTACGTGATTGTCGACCCTGCCGCGCGGCGCGTGTACTTCACGCACGGGACCGAGGTCAACATCGTGAATGCCGACACCGGCGACAAAGTCGGAACCGTGACCGGAGACTGGAAGCGCGTTCATGGAGTCGCCCTGGTGCCTGACCTGAACCGCGGCTTCATCACCGACGGCGACGCGGGGAACATCATCATGTTCGACCTGAAAACCCTCAAGGTAACAAGCACGATCAAGGGCGAACCAGACGCCGATTGGATCCTGTACGACACGGCGTCGAAGCGCGTGTTTGCTTTCAACGGCGATTCGCATTCGGCAACGGTCATCGATCCCGCGAAGGGCGAAGTTGTCAAAAGCATTCCCCTGGGCGGCGCGCCCGAACAAGCCGTCGCGGACGGCAAGGGAATGATTTACGACAACATCGAATCGACGAATGAAGTCGTCGCAATCGACAGCAATGACCTCACGGTCAAGTCGCGCTGGCCCGTCGCGCCGTCCGGACAGCCCGTGTCCATTGCGATGGACCGCAAGAACCGCCGGCTGTTTGTGGGCGGGAGAAATCCCAAGATGCTTGTAATGATGAATGCCGACACCGGAAAAATCATCGGCGAAGCGTTCCCGATCGGCGATCGCGTGGACGCCAATATTTTTGATCCAGCCACGAATACCGTGGCGGCCGCGACGCGCGAGGGCACTCTCCACATCTTCCACGAAGATTCGCCTGACAAGCTTTCCGTGGTCGAAACGGTGAAGACCGAGTTTGGCGCCAAGACAATGGGATTGGATCCCAAAACTCACAACCTGTACCTTACGACGTCGGATTTCGGTCCGGCCCCCGCCCCTTCGGAGAAACAGCCCAATCCACAGCCCGTGGCTACCCCCGGAACGTTTCGTCTGCTAATTTATGGGCGGTGATGGAGCGCAGGGGACGGATCAAGAAGATGGAATCGTAACGGAGGCCCTATGAAACGATTGAAATGTGCATTCAGCATTGCCGTCTTTATCCTTGCGGCGGCCGTTGCAGTCTCCGCGCAGGGGCAAGTGACCGCGGTCCGCGCGGGCAAGATGTTTGACCCGAAGTCGGGCGCGAATTTGACGAATCAAGTGGTGCTCGTCACGGGCGATAAAATTACGGACGTCGGACCGGCCGACCGCGTGAAAATTCCGGCCGGCGCAAAGGTGATCGACCTCAGCAATGCGACGGTGCTCCCCGGACTGATCGACGGCCACGTTCACTTGACCGACGCGCAAGGAAACTTGCAGCACCAGATGATGGTCGCGCTCTTCAGCGCCACTTCCAGCCTGAACGCAGGCTACACCACGCTGGTAGCGATGGGATCGCACGGCGGCGGCTATGCCGACGTGGAACTCAAGAAGGCCATTCAGTCCGGCCTCGTAAAGGGCCCGCGCATCATCACGGCCGGTCCCATCATCAACATCACCATGCCGGGCAACGCGCCCTTCCCTCTCATGAGCTCTCCCCTGGAGCAGGACATCGAAGTCAATGGGGCCGATCAATTTCGCGGCGCGGTGCGTGAACTCGCCAAGTACGGCGTCGAGCACGTCAAGATTCACACTACCGGGCCGTTCTATTTCGATAAGGAAGGCAAGATGTTCAACCAGCCTCTTCCCACGCGGGAAGAACTCGCCGCTGTGATCGACGAAGCGCACCGCCGCGGAATGTGGGTCGCCTCGCACACATACGGAGGCGAAGGGTTGAAGATGGCGATCGATCTCGGCCTCGACAACATCCAGCATGCCACGGCCGCGACCGATGACGACATCCGCGAAATCGTGCAGAAGCATTTGCCCATCACTACAACGATTCTCGATCACCGCCAGGATGAGCCCGACGATCTGAAACAGTGGGCGCCCTACAGCCGCTGGCGCCTCGTCGAAGTCACATGGAAGAAAATGCTCGCTGCCGGCGTGATCCTCGGCTGGGGTAGCGGCTCCGCGCCGCCTCCAGGCCGCGTCTACAACACGGAGTGCAACTGCTCGCACGGCGTGCAGGGCGAAATGTTCCCCGTCTTCGTCAAATGGGGAGCGAGCCCGGTGTACACGCTGCGCATGGCCACCACGGTCAATGCCGAAATCATTCACATGTCGGATAAGCTCGGCACCATCGAAAAGGGCAAGTTCGCCGACATGATCGCGGTCTCCGGCGATCCCTTGCAGGACATTTCCGAAATGCAGCACGTAAAATTTGTGATGAAGGGCGGCGCAGTCATTAAGAACGATCTGGCGATGGCGCCGGGCACGATGACGTCGTCCAATTAATCGCAGTAATTCATCACTATCGTAGCGGCGGGAGCCTGCAAGATGTAAGTTCAAAAGGGTTTCTGCCGCTTCGAAGTTTCAAGAACCCGGCCTGAGGCGATTGCAATTCCGCCACAAGCCGGAATGTCCTCGCAAGTGAAGGGCGGCCCCAAATTGACTTGGGGTTCAGTTGTCACTGGATTGCTCCCTTCCTCCACCCCCCGCTAAGGATCGGCTCGAATGAAGTTGGTAAATCCTCTATCCCTGCAGGCCCGGCTATCTCCATCAAGCATCCAATGTGAACAGCGTTTAACTTGACTTTGGCTACCTTTTACAATAGCAAGGGCAGTGAGATTATGGCTCCCTAGCAAGCTCCTACGAACATAAAGGGAAGTTAAACTAAATGGCACAGACAGAAGATTCCGGCGAAGCTCGGGTCCTAACGGATGGCTGGATGCACGCAATGCGCGAATGCGAACGTCAAGAGATTAATGTCTGCGCGATGAAAGTTTCTTCATGACGCTCAAAAAAGAGAATGGAGAGGCGGACAATCGCCGTCAGTGGGTCAGCATCGTCCCTCTGGGAATCAATCAGCAGCATCCTCGCGCATACAGAGGGATGCTCCACACCGCCTGGGAAAACCGTGACAATCTTGCATACGCCTGGCGAATCTTGCGCGACGGCTGCTGCGACGGCTGCGCCCTCGGAACTACCGGCATGCACGACTGGACTCTGGACAGTATTCATCTCTGCTACGTG
>Ga0210409_10000740_pt1 | contig 48398 bp, 41 predicted proteins | sample IncBWH17MmetaG_FD_161649 | JGI IMG/M metagenome (GOLD analysis project Ga0210409, IMG submission 161649) | Forest soil microbial communities from Barre Woods Harvard Forest LTER site, Petersham, Massachusetts, United States - Inc-BW-H-17-M | ecosystem: Environmental > Terrestrial > Soil >... | reverse complement strand
GCGAACCGAGATCGGTGCCGTCGTTGGGGCCGGACACGCCCAGCTCGACTTCGGCCCGGTAGTAATAGGGTTCCAGTTCGTCGTAGCTGATCGGCCAGTCGCGGCCGACGCCATACAGCGTTTTCATGCGGAAGTCGTTGGGCAGGAAGCGCCAGGCGGCCGCGGCCCAGTGCCAGGTAGTGCCGCCGACCGCGCGGATGTACTGCGAGTTGTACTTGTGCGTGCCCTTGAGAATCAGGTAATTGTTTTCCGGCGTGTATTCGGGATGCGGCGCATATTTGGTGGACGGGTAGGGCACCATGAAATCGTCTTTGCTAGGCGTGTTGCGATAATTTTCAACGATGCGCCAGCGCTCCAGCCGCGGCCCGGCTTCCAGCACCAGCACCGAGGCGCCGGAAGAGGCCAGCTGATGCGCCACCAGGGCGCCGGCGACGCCGGAACCGACAATCACTACATCTGCAGACAAGTTGTCAGCCATGGTCAAGCCCTCGCTTTCAATACTGCCGGCTGGGTCACCCAGTAGCCGGGAGCGGCACGGCAATAAGTCGGCACGACGACTGCATCGCGCACCTGGTCGAACATCAGCGCCTGCTCGAAGGCGATCACCTTGGCGCCTCCGGTCACGCCGCCGTCGCCCACCACGCCCAGGTACCAGGCGCTGACGATACGGTGCAGCAGCAGCGACAATGCGCTATCGCTGGCGACTGCCGCAGCCAGGTTATCGACATCCTGGATCTTGTGATCCTGGCTGTATTGCCACAAGGCCGCCGCCTGCTTTTCAAACTCGATCGCCTGCGTGCTCAGTGCGCTATAAATCCTGGCGCCGGTGCGCGGATTGAGCTTGGGGCTAGCGGTCAGCAATGCCGACAGAGCCATGAAGTTTGATTGTTGCTGATTGTTAGCGCCAGCGGGAGGGGCGGCAGGAGTGATACTCTGGGCTGAGGCTTGCTGCAGCCAGTGGGGGATGCTCATCATGGCGAAACTTGCGCCGGCCAGCAACATGAGGTTGCGTCTGCTGGCGGAAAACCCGCCATTGCCGAGGGTTTTGCTGATGGGCTGGTTGCTTGATCGCTCGTCGACTACTAGTGGACGTTGCTTCATATGGCTAGTCCTTTCTGCCTTGGGGGTAGCCTGATTATACTCAGCAAAGCAAATCGATGTTGCGCCTTTCTCCAGTCCTTGGAAAACGCGGCGCAGCGGCTACACTGGTAACATTTGATTTTTGCATGCGCGCTTTTTTACAGAATTCCAGATCATGAAACCCATCGCTCCCGGCACCGTCATTTTCCACCGCTTCCGCGGCTACGGCGTCATCACGTCGGTCAATCTGCTGACCGGCTGGGTCTCTGCGCGTTTCGGCAGCGAGAAGCGGACCCTCGATCTGAGCCTGTCTTCAGACGAATTGCAGCATGCGGACGGCGAACCGATCCTGTTCCGCCGGGCGCCGCCGGACCGCATGCCGCATGCGCGCCTGATGGCGATGGTGCGCGAACTGCATGACGCCGGCTATCAGCGCCTGTACCTGTACAGTTGGCCCAAACCCTCCGGCCTGCACTGGCGCTGGCATCTGTTCTGCGGCCGGCGCAGCTGGATGGAAAGGCCGCGGCGCGAAGGCTGGTACGGCTCCGGCGCCGACTACAACTTCAATCCCATCATGGGCTGGGGCGACCAGCCGGGCGCCAGCGTGCCCGAGCTGGCCAGCGCGCTGGCCCAGTTCGATCCGCACGGGCTGGCGCAGGCGCTCGGGCGCGATGAGGACCATAGCAACTGGTTTGCCAAGGTATGCGACGCCTTGCTGCCCGATTACGCCTTCAGCCTGGGCTGGAGCGAAGGTCCGATGCCGGACAGCCTGCCGGTGATCCTGGTACGCCAGAACCTGCCGGAATACAGCGGCCCGCCGCTGCCGTGGCCGCCCGGCTGGCAAGGCATGTGGCGCGACACCACGCTGGCGATGCCGGCGGCCAGGCTGAACAAGCTGATCCTGCCGAACGGCGCCGACGACGACTGATTCAACCGTAGGGTGGGCATCCATGCCCAGGCGTGACCTGCGCACCTCTACCGTCCATGCAGCTCAACCGTCACGCGTGGGCACGTTGTGCCCACCCTACGGCAGCAGCGCGTCCGGGTTCAAGACATTCTTCGGCGTGCCCTTGGCGAACTCGACCACATTCTGGAAAGCCGCGCGGAAGTACAGCTCATAGCTGTCCTTTTCCACATAACCGAGATGCGGCGAAGCCAGCACATTCTCCATCCTGAGCAGCGGCGAATCCGGCGCCAGCGGCTCGGTTTCATACACGTCCAGCGCCGCATAGCCGGGCCGCCCTTGCTGCAGGGCCGGCAGCAGAGCGCCTTCCGCCACCAGTTCGGCGCGGCTGGTGTTGACGAAAATCGCGCTTGCTTTCATCTGCGCCAGGTTGGCGGCTTCAACGATGCCGCGGGTGGCGTCGTTCAGGCGCAGATGCAGGCTCAGCACATCCGCTTCGGCGAAAAACTGCTGTTTCGATTCTGCGGCCTGATAGCCGTCCGCCAGCGCGGCGGCACGGCTGGCGTCGCGCCCCCAGACCAGTACCCGCATGCCGAACGCCTTGCCATAGCCGGCAACCATGCGGCCGATTTTTCCATAACCCCAGATCGCCAGCGTGCGCCCCTTGAGCACGGTGCCCAGCACATTGTTTTGCGGCAGGGCCGAGACCGATTGCCATTGTCCTTCCTGCAGATTGCTGACGTAGCGCGGGATGCGGCGGCTGGCGGCCATGATCAGGGCCCAGGTCAGTTCGGCAGGCGCGGTCGGATCGCCGACGCCCTCGACGATGGCAATGCCGGCCGCGGTGGCGGCTTCGACATCGATATGGCCGCTGACTTTGCCGGTTTGCGAGATCAGTTTCAGCTTCGGCAATTTTTGCAGCAAGGCCTTGGAAAAACTGCTGCGTTCGCGGATCAGCACCAGGGCCTCGAAATCGGCCAGGCGTATCGCCAGCTGGCCCAGGCCGCGAGCAGAATTGTTGAACACTTTGACTTCGTGGCCATCCAACAGCTTGAAGCAGTCGAGATGGCGGACGCAATCCTGATAATCATCCAGTACGGCAATTTTCATAGCGGTTTTTCAATCAAAAACGGTGAAAAAACGGCTGTCGCGTAATAAAGCAACAGCATCCGGAAAACGGGAAATACCTTACTACAATAGTTGGTCATTTTCACTACAAATCGGGTGTACAATCGGCCGACTTTTCCACCACAATGTACATAAAATAAACAACTTCAGGCCGCGGTGTGCCGCCTTTGGCAGCAATAAAACCGGGTACTGATCGTTATCTGAGACCTGAGCATTATTTCATTTTTTGCCGCTCGCAGTGAGCGCAACGCATTCCGCCAGCCGGCCGTGTTCCGCGATCCTTTCCGCGGCTCCCCCGGGCAGGCAACAGCAGATTTCTTTATTGGTATTGGAGGTAAGTAGTCATGAATCAACCCCGTATGGGTGGCATCGCCACACTTAATGCGCCGGCCTATGTCAAACAGCAAAAGCTGATCAGCTGGGTCGCCGAAGTCGCGGCCCTGACCAAGCCGGAGCGTATCTACTGGTGCGACGGCTCGCAAGCCGAATACGACCGCTTGTGCAGCGAAATGGTCGCTGCCGGCACCATGAAAAAACTCAACCAGGAAAAGCGTCCGAACAGCTACCTGGCCTGCTCCGATCCGTCGGACGTGGCGCGGGTGGAAGACCGCACCTTCATCTGTTCCGCGCAGAAGGAAGACGCCGGCCCGACCAACAACTGGACCGATCCCGCGGAAATGCGCAACACCCTGCATGGCCTGTTCGACGGCTGCATGCAAGGCCGCACCATGTACGTGGTGCCGTTCTCGATGGGCCCGCTGGGTTCGCCGATTGCACACATCGGCGTCGAACTGTCCGACTCGCCTTACGTTGCCGTCAACATGCGCATCATGACACGCATGGGCAAGGCAGTTTATGACGTGCTCGGCAGCGACGGCGACTTCGTGCCCTGCGTGCACAGCGTCGGCGCACCGCTGGCAGCCGGCCAGAAAGACGTGGCATGGCCATGCAACCCGACCAAGTACATCGTCCACTATCCGGAAACCCGCGAGATCTGGTCCTACGGTTCCGGCTACGGCGGCAACGCCCTGCTCGGCAAGAAGTGCTTCGCCTTGCGCATCGCTTCCACCATGGGCCGCGACCAGGGCTGGCTGGCAGAACACATGCTGATCCTTGGCGTTGAATCCCCTGCCGGCAAGAAGCATTACGTGGCAGCGGCTTTCCCGTCCGCCTGCGGCAAGACCAATTTCGCCATGCTGATTCCGCCGGCCGGTTTCGAAGGCTGGAAAGTCACCACCATCGGCGACGACATCGCCTGGATCAAGCCGGGCGCCGACGGCCGCCTGTACGCGATCAATCCGGAAGCCGGCTATTTCGGCGTCGCTCCCGGCACCAACGACAAGACCAACTTCAACTGCATGGCGTCGATGCGCGAAAACACCATCTTCACCAACGTCGCCCTGACCGACGACGGCGATGTCTGGTGGGAAGGCATGAGCAAGGAAGCGCCGGCGCATCTGATCGACTGGCAAGGCAAGGACTGGACGCCGGCCATCGCCAAGGAAAGCGGCGCCAAGGCAGCCCATCCGAATGCCCGCTTTACCGTTGCGGCTACCCAGAATCCAGTGATCGACGCTGCCTGGGACGATCCGGCCGGCGTGCCGATCTCGGCTTTCATCTTCGGCGGCCGCCGCTCCACTACCGTGCCGCTGGTGACGGAAGCCCGCAACTGGGTGGAAGGCGTCTACATGGCGGCCACCATGGGTTCGGAAACCACCGCAGCGGCCGCCGGCCAGCAAGGCATCGTGCGCCGCGATCCGTTCGCCATGCTGCCGTTCATCGGCTACAACATGAGCGACTACTTCCAGCACTGGCTGAGCCTGGGCGAGAAACTGGCAGGCAAGGCCGAGTTGCCGAAGATTTTCTGCGTCAACTGGTTCCGCACCGGCGCCGACGGCAAGTTCGTCTGGCCTGGCTTCGGCGACAACATGCGCGTGCTGAAATGGATGCTGGAGCGGCTGGACAGCGCCAGCGCGGCCAGCGCTGGCGGCGTCGAACATCTGTTCGGCGTCACCCCGCGCTATGCCGACCTGAGCTGGGAAGGATTGGACTTCAGCGAACAGCAGTTCAATACCATCACTGCGATCGACAAGGCTGCCTGGCAGGCCGAGACGGCGCTGCACACGGAACTGTTCGAGAAGCTGAAATACCATCTGCCGCAACAGCTGGCCGATGTGAAGCAAGCGCTGGAAAAACGCCTGGCTGAATAAGGCTGCCGTGCCGCAAAACAAAAACGCCCGCAATATGCGGGCGTTTTTTTATGCTGCGTGCGGCGTCAGTTCCGGTCAAAAAAATCCCTGCTGTCACATAGGCAGCAGGGCGAATCCTTCCATCGCAGGAAAGAGGAGACGTCAAAAAATCTAAAAACCGTACAGCCGGATGCGGCGTATTACAGGCCGTTCAGGCCCATCCAGGCCAGCACGCGGCTGACTTGGGCGCGCAGCCATTGCATGACTGCAAAAGTCGGGAAGCCGTCTTCGTCGTGATAAATGTATTGGTGCATGGCGAACTCCTTAAGGTTAATCGCGGCCAGCCAGCATGCGCAGTTCGGCGGCCAGGTTAGGCTGGCTGACGGCCTGGTCATTAGCCAGGCGGCGCATCAATTGCTGCCCTTTGAACTTGCTACGGGCGATCCGCTGTTCCAGCGATTTGCGCGGCTTGATCAGTATCAAGGCTGCACGCAAGATCCCTATCCAGAGCGGCTTGAAAACCACCATCAAGGTCGCCAGTGCGCCTAAACCCAGCAAGGACCGGAGCGCGGTTGCAGCGGCTGCAAGCAGCGCCGATGCATCGAACAGGGCCATTTCGGCTGGCAGAGCAAAAGCGAATAAAGACATACTGACTACGTTTCAATGATGTTGTTGCATTGCAGTATATTGATTGCCTGAACATGCCGCCAATTTTGATTTTGGATATCAGTTATGTGTTCGACGAATAATGAGCGCACCCTGGGGGAAATCCTGGCGCCTTCCTTATCTATTCAATGTGTGTAATATGAAGCTTATGGAGGGAGAATTCGATTTTCTTGATTTTCCTCATGGAAACCATTTTATATATCAGACATAATTTAATCTGATAAGAAGGTTATGCGGCAACGCAATATTCTGGTGCATCTTGAATTCTGTCATTGCGCTTTCATATAACAGTTATAGAATCTGTGAATATTTCTTGCGGAGCAAATAATTTCCGCGGCCTGGCCAGCCAAAAAAATTAACCAAAAACAATCAACCCACTAATTCCAGACATGAGCTTTCTAACGCTTGATTTGAACTTGCTGCGCGTCTTCGACGCAGTCATGACCGAGCAAAACCTGACACGCGCCGCCAGCCGCCTGGCGATGACGCAGCCGGCGGTATCGAACGCCCTGAAGCGCCTGCGCGACACGCTCAACGATGAATTGCTGATCCGCACCGCACATGGCGTCAAGCCGACCCAGCATGCGGAAGAACTGTGGCCGGTAGTACGGCGCGCCCTGACTGACCTGGAAACCGCCATCACGCCGGAGACTTTCGACGTCTCGCGCGCCCACACCACCTTCCAGATGGCGATGGCGGACGCCACCGCAGCGCTGTGGCTGCCCGCGCTGGTGCGCACCATCGAACGCAATGCACCGCAAATGAACATCCGCATGGTGCCGCTGACCACCCGCGATCCGCGCCAGATGCTGCTGCGCGGCGATGTCGACCTCGCGGTGGGCTTTTTCCCGGGTGTGGCGGCGCAACTGGCCGGCGGCCAGACCACCAGCGCCTCGCCGATACACCATGAGCGCCTGTACACCGGCGAATACGTGTGCGTGATGCACAAGAACCATCCGCTGGCGAACCAGGTGCTGACGCTGGATAACTACTGCGCTTCGCATCACTTGCTGGTGAGCTTTTCCGGCCGCGCCCATGGCTTGATCGACGAAACCCTGGCGGCGATGGGACGCGAGCGCCGCATCCTGCTGACCGTCAACCAGTTCTTCACCGCCGGCCGGGTGGTCGCCAGTTCCGATCTGCTGACCGTGCTGCCGCGCCACCTGATCGGCGCCACCGGCATGACCGACGTGCTGGTGGCGCGCGAGCTACCGTTTCCGACGCCAGCGGTGCATGTCGACATGCTGTGGCATGAACGCGATGCGCGCAATCCGGCGCATAAATGGCTGCGCGGCCACTTGAGCGAAACCGCGCATGAGAAATTCAACCTGATCGATCCGGAAGACGAAGATTAAGAACGGTAGGGTGGGCAGCTATTTGTGCCCACGCGGAGTCGCGAACCGGTTATCCGCGTGGGCAAAAGAGCTTGCCCACCCTACGGTTCAAGACGACGTGACCGCGGTTTCACGCTGGAACTGCGAGAGTTGCCGGTACTGCTGCTCCAGCAGTTTCGGAATCGCCGCATAGATCGGCCACAGGCGGCGGTACAGCGCCACGTTCTCGGGAATCGGCACATGCCGGTGAGTGGAGCCGACCATGGCGCCGATGACGTCCAGCGAATCGACTTTGCCCAGCGCATACAGGCCGAGCACGGCGGCGCCCAGGCAAGACGACTCAACGCTTTCCGGCACTACCACTTCACGTTCGAAAATATCCGCCATCATCTGCCGCCACAAGGCCGAGCGGGCGAAGCCGCCGGTCGCCATCATGTGGGTGGTCGGCCCGATCAAGTCTTCCACTGCTGGCAAAATGCTGTACAGGCTGAATATCACGCCTTCCAGCGCGGCGCGGATCATGTGCGGCTTGCCGTGGTGCGTCGCCAGGCCGAAATACGAACCGCGCGCGTCGGCGTTCCACAAGGGCGCGCGCTCGCCCGCCAGGTAGGGATGGAACAGCAATCCTTCTGCGCCGGCGCGCACGCCCTCGGCAATCTTGGTCAAGGCATCGTAAGGATCGTGCCCGGCCTCCTTGGCGGCGGCGGACTCGGCCGTCGCCAGCTCCTCGCGCACCCAGTGGAAAATACTGCCGCCATTGTTGGTGGGACCGCCGACCACCCAATGCTTGGCGGTCAGGGCATAGCAGAAGGTGCGGCCGGCGGGATCGGTCAGCGGCTTGTCGATGACGGTCCGCATCGCCCCGGAGGTGCCGATGGTGACTGCTACCTGGCCGGGACCGATGGCATTGACGCCGAGGTTGGAAAGGACGCCGTCGTTGGCGCCGATCACGAACGGCGTCGCCGGCGCCAGGCCGAGCTGCTGCGCCACTGCAGGCGCCAGGCCGCTCAGGTGATGGGTGGTCGGCACCAGCGTCGACAATTGCGCCGGGCTGATGCCGAGCATGCGTAGCGCGCCTTGGTCCCAGTCCAGCTGTTGCAGGTTGAACATGCCGGTGGCGGAGGCGATCGAATGATCGACCAGCCAGGCGCCGAACAGGCGGAACAGCACGTACTCTTTCATGCCGACAAAACGCGCGCTGCGCGCGAACAGTTCTGGCTGGTCGTGCCGCAGCCACATGATCTTGCACAGCGGCGACATCGGATGGATAGGCGTGCCGGTACGCAGATAGATCTGGTGGCCGTCCAGCTCGTCACGGATGCGGTTGGCCCAGGCGCCGGCGCGGTTGTCGGCCCAGGTAATGCTGTTGCTGAGCAGCTTGCCGTCCTGGTCCACTGCAATCACGCTATGCATGGCGGCGCTGAACGACACCAGCGCGATCTGGCCAGGTTCGGCACGGCCGGTGCTGACGGCCTTGCTGATCGCAGCCAGCACGGCTTGATAGATCTGTTCGGGATCCTGCTCAGCCATGCCCGGCGTCGTGCATAGCAGCGGATATTCCACCGCGTGCTGCGCCACGATCCGCCCTTGAGTGGTAAACAGCACCGCCTTGGTGCTGGTGGTGCCGATATCTACGCCGAGCATGTATTCTGGCTGCTGCATGAACGTCCTCTTGATCTATGGATAGTGGCTAGACGGCAGGAGCCGGCCTGCGCCGGGCTCGACTGCCCAATTGTAGTACTTGTGCCGCGCTTGCCGAAGGCAGCGATGATACAACAGATGTTAGCGCTAACATTGTATCTTCAAGTAACTCCTGGGGAAGAGTGCCTGCGCAGCTAGTATCCTTACTCCAAGGAAACCATAACAACGCGGTACGGCTTGCGTGTAACATTGGACGGGCTGGCTAAATGGACAAGATTTGCGGACAAAATCCGCAGACGCGATCCGCCGCCCGACGCAGATCAAGCAGGCAGGCTACCGACAATAAACAAAAACCACTGGCGATACGCCAAGTGCATAGAGACCTTAACCTTCCCATCATCCATGAACAGCCCGGAAATCAAGCAACAACGCCATAGCCGCGCCAGCGGCAGGGTCACTATCGTGGACGTCGCGCGGCTGGCGCGCGTCAGTCCGATGACGGTATCGCGGGCGCTGAAAACACCGGCCCTGGTGCAGCTGGAAGCGCGCGAGCGCATCAGCGCCGCCATCAAGCAGCTCGGCTATGTGCCGAACCAGGCAGCCAGCACGCTGGCTTCGGCCAAATCGCAAGTGATCGGCGTCATCGTGCCGTCGCTCAGCAACTCGGTATTCGTGGAAACCCTGACCGGCATCCGCGACAGCCTGAACCAGCACGGCTATAAATTCCTGATCGGCGAAAGCGGCTATTCGGCGGACAAGGAAAGCCAGCTGATCAGCACTTACCTGGCGCATGCGCCGGACGGCTTCCTGTTGAGCGGCATAGAGCAGCAGGATGCGCTGCGCGAGCAGCTGGCGGCGCACAACGTGCCGGCAGTGCGCATGTTCGATATCGATCCGCAAGGCAGCGACGTCACGGTCGGCTTTTCGCATGAAGAAGCGGGCTACAGCATCGCCCGCCACCTGATCGAACGCGGCTACCGCCATCCCGGCTTCCTCGGCGCCCAGCTCGATCCGCGCATGATGAAGCGGCGCCACGGCTATCGCCGCGCACTGGCCGAAGCCGGCTTGGCGACCGACATCGAAGTCCTGACGCCGGCGCCGTCGACAGTGGAACTCGGCACCAAGATGCTGGGCCAGATCCTGCAGCAGACCCCGGCATGCGATGCGATATTCTGCTGCAACGACGACCTTGCGCTGGGCGTGCTGTTCGAATGCCAGCGCCGCGGCCTCTCGGTCCCCGGCCAGATGGCGATCGCCGGCTTCAACGATTTGCCCTGGTCGGCCTACGCCAATCCCGGCATCACCACCATCGTCACGCCGCGCTACGACATCGGCTTCACCGCCGCCCAGCTGCTGATCAAGATGCTGCGGCGCGAAGCGGTGGAAAAAACCAGCGTCGATCTTGGTTTCAGGCTGGCGATACGCAGCAGTACCTGAGCATGCCATGCGGCCCGCACTGGCCGCATTTCCAAGTCCTATCTCGTCACTTGGCCGCCGCCGCTCCGGGCGCATTCTTGTTGATTACAAAATTGCCAGAACCTTCCGCTGTCGGGTATAAGTAAAACCCGAGCATGGCCGCCATCGGCATGGCGGTCAGCTCTCTGGATGCGATAGATATACGGACACTCTATATTGATGAAGAATCTGAAAAACCCCGCGCAAGAGACAAGTTATTACTTCCTCCTGATAGCAGCCGGCATGCTATCCATCTATATCTTCTTCTACCAGCAAATCAATTCCCATTTTTCCTGGACCTTCGGCGGCGACTACGATGCCGTGATTGAAGCTGTCCTGGTGTCTCACTGGTATCACGTTTTCGAATCCAGCCAGATCTGGAACCAGCCTCAGTATTTTTATCCCTACCAGGATGTGCTCGGCTATAACGACGGCTATTTTCTCTATGGCCTGATCGGCATTCCGTACCGCTTGCTGGGTTTCGATCTGCTGGTGACGCAGGAACTTGTGCACATGACGGTCAAGGCGATCGGCTTCGTTTCCATGGCCGTCTTCCTGGGACGCCTGCAGCAAAAGAATATCGTGGCGCTGCTGGGCGCCGCCTTGTTCACCTTGTTTATCAATTCCTCGATACACGCCTATCACGGCCAGCTGTTCAGCGTCGGCTTTGTGCCCTTGCTGGCGGTGCTTCTGCTGGAAGCGGTGCGCAGCGTTTTTGCACAGCAAAAGAAAGCCATGCTGCTGTACGGCGCGGCCTTTTCCCTCATGTATGGCGCCCTGCTGATCACCGGTTTCTACATGGCGTGGTTTTTCGGTTTGTTTGTCATCGTTTATGTCGCTTGCTATGCCTGCCACGACTTCCAGAAAGTAAAAGAATTTTTCAAGCTTGCCCTGTCTGCAAAATACCAGCTGGCGTTCGTCCTGCTGGTTTTCCTGCTGGCGATCGCTCCCTTCCTGTATGTCTACTTGCCGAAGCTGAAGGAGACCGGCGGCCAGGGTTACGGCAGCCAGATTTTTTACAGCCTGCATCTTGCCGACATGCTCAACTATGGCAAAGGCAGCCTGCTGTGGGGACGTGTCTTTGAGTTTTTCGACCAGCGCTTCCCAGGGATGTGGCGGCCAGGCGAATTCCAGGTCGGGTTCACGCCGGATGTTTTCATCCTGTCGGCAGTCATCATCTTTGCCTTGATCTTGAAAAAATCTCGAGCCAGTCCACTATGGTTCAAGGTGCTCGCCTGCGCTACCTTGGTTGCCATGCTGTTGCCGCTCTCGTTTTCGGGCCACTCGCTGTGGTTCTTCGTGCGTTCATTGATCCCGGGCGGGCGCGGTTTGCGGGTCATCGCCAGGTTCTATATTTTCCTGGCTTTCCCCGTTTCAGTGCTGATCGCTGTTTATTTTTCCAGCCTGTGGAATTTATTTCAGAAAGCCAGAATCCCGATTCTCTTGCTCTTGACGCTAGTCTGTTTCGGGCAGATCAATACGCAAAAAGAAATCGGCCTGGATGTGAAAAAACATATGGCGCTAGTGGGCAATGCAGCCCCGGCACCCAAGGATTGCAGGTCTTTCTTTGTCCACAATCCGGTCCCGAAATCCAATGATTTCATCACCAGCATATACGGCCAGAATGTCCAGGCGATGCTGCTGGCAGATACTTTCGGCATTCCGGCGCTGAACGGCTTTGCGACCTTCAATCCCGCGGATTGGATCTTTGAAGACAGGCCCATGTATGTCTATCGTGTGGGCAATTACGTCAGGAACCACAGTCTGCAAGGCGTTTGCCAATACGATATCGGCAGAAATAAATGGCTGGGCGCGGATGCCATCGATTATCACGCCGAAATCGCCAATTATCAGAGTGGGGAAACGGTTGCATTTGCAAAGGATGGCGCAGGCGACAAGTTCGTCCTGGACGGCTGGTCAGCGGCGGAAGATTGGGGCAGGTGGTCGGATGGGCAGACCGCGACTTTGATCATGCAGGCGCCTGCAGCGGACAATCAATCCCTGGAGCTTGAATTTACTTCTCGCGCATTTCTGGCGCCGGCACATCCGGCATTGAATATTGCGGTTTCGATCAATGGCCGGAAGCTGGATACCTTCAAGTATCAATACCCCCTCGACGCCGGCGACAGCGTGAGAAAGCTGAAAATTCCTGGCGACCTGCTGACACAGGACAAAGGCTTGCTCAAGATCGCATTTGACGTGGAAAAGCCAGTCTCTCCGGCTTCACTGGGACTCAGCGCGGACAGCCGTAACCTGGGATTGGGACTGGTATCGCTGAAACTGCTTCCCGCAGTCGATTAGTCGACAACCTCAGCCGGGATCACGACGCAGCTGCTCATGATTCCGGCCGTGCCGCAGCAGCAGCATTTTCTTCTTAACCGCGCCGCACCCAGGTCACCTTGCCGGCGGCAATCCTCAGCGTACGCCGCGCTTCGTTGTAATCCATGGTGCCGGCGAACTGTTCGCCGTCGCGCTCGCCGATGCGCCAGACGCAGCCGGACAGCAGGGCCGTGGCTTCCTGTTCGGTCTTGCCGACCAGCGCGTTGTCGTCTTGTTTGTCAGCCGCGCAACCCGCGCCAGAGCTGGCAGCGTGGGTGGTGGCCGACGGCGGTGCGAGCGGTTCATTCATGGCGGTGCATCCTTGCAGCGCGGCGAAACACGCCGCCGCTAGTATCAGTCGGTTCATGGTCATTTTCCGTGGTGGCGATGCGGGGGATTTTCCATCATGACGCTGCATTTGACAATCGACGCGGCGCTCGCCGCAGAAGCCTGGCGTTCTTATGGCTTATTTCTGCGTATTTTCAACGTATCGGCAGCTTGGTGGTGTGCTTGACCTCTTCCATTACCGCATAGGTGTGCGTCTCGCGCACGCCCTTCAGCTGCAATAGCGATTTACCGAGGAATTCGCGGTAGGCGTTCATGTCCTTGACGCGCGCCTTGACCAGGTAATCGAAACCGCCGGCCACCATGTGGCATTCCAGCACTTCGGGGATGATCTGTACGCTTTGGCTGAAGGCCTCGAATACTTCCGGCGTGGTGCGGTCCAGCACCACCTCGATGAAGACCAGCAGGGCGACGTCCAGCAGCTGTGGATTGAGCTGGGCGGTGTAGTGCAAGATGTAGCCGGCTTCCTGCAGCTTGCGCACCCGTTCCAGGCAGGCAGCGGGGGACAGGTTGACGCGGGACGACAGGTCGACATTGCTGATGCGGCCATCGTTTTGCAGTTCCGCCAGGATTTTCTTGCTGATCTTGTCAAGCATGCACTATCTTCCGAAAAATTTTATTCGGTTAAATTTTCTCACCAATAACAAAATTTTGATAGCAGCCATTATTACCAGAATTAATCCATGCCGATGCCGCCTACAATCGAACATCTTGGCTTTCCTGGAAAGCCGATGAAGTCATTCAAAACAATGCTTCCCGGCAAACCGGGCGCAGGGCTGCAATGCCGGATTTCCCGCCGCCACAAGCGCGGGCGGTCCCGCTGTCGCCGCTTGTTTGAAACCATAGCAAGTTGACAAAACAAATACCCTTACAGAGACAACGCCATGCCGCCGCTACAGCCGTCATCCCAGCCATCCAGCACTACCCCTTCCCACGTTGCATCCAGCACTGCCTTCGCTGCCTTCCACGCAGAAATGATGGCCGACGCCACGCCGCTGCGCGCCGCCATTACCGCCGCCTATCGGCGCGACGAGACGCTGGCGGTGCAATGGCTGCTGTCCCAGGTGCAGACCAGCGCCAGCTCGCATGCCGCCAGCCAGACGCTGGCGCGCAAGCTGGTGCAGTCGGTGCGCGAAAAGCGCACCCGCGCCTCCGGCGTCGATGCCTTGATGCATGAGTTTTCGCTGTCGTCGGAAGAGGGCGTCGCCCTGATGTGCCTGGCGGAAGCGCTGTTGCGTATCCCGGATCACCAGACCGCCGACCGCCTGATCGCCGACAAGATCAGCAAGGGCGACTGGCGCAGCCACCTGGGCGAATCGCCGTCGCTGTTCGTCAATGCCGCGACCTGGGGCTTGCTGATCACCGGCAAGCTGGTCAGCACCAACAGCGAACGCGGCCTCGGCTCGGCGCTGACCAAGCTGATCGGACGCGGCGGCGAACCGCTGATCCGCAAGGGCGTGGATGTCGCCATGCGCATGCTGGGCAACCAGTTCGTCACCGGCCAGACCATCGCCGAAGCGCTCGGCAACAGCCGCGACAATGAAAAGCGCGGCTACCGCTACTCTTACGACATGCTGGGCGAAGCCGCGCTGACCGAGGAAGATGCGGCGGCCTACTATCGTTCGTATGAAGACGCGATCCACGCCATCGGCAAAGCGTCGGCCGGACGCGGCATCAAGCAGGGTCCTGGCATCTCGGTGAAATTGTCGGCGCTGCATCCGCGTTATTCGCGCGCCCAGCGCCAGCGCACCATGCAGGAACTGCTGCCGCGCCTGAAGCAGCTGCTGGTGCTGGCCAAGCAATACGACATCGGCCTCAACATCGATGCGGAAGAGGCGGATCGCCTGGAACTGTCGCTGGATCTGATGGAGGCGCTGGCCTTCGATCCTGACCTGGCCGGTTTCGACGGCATCGGTTTCGTGGTGCAAGGCTATCAGAAGCGCTGTCCTTTCGTGATCGACTACCTGGTCGACCTGGCGCGCCGCAGCGGCCGCAAGTTCATGGTGCGGCTGGTCAAGGGCGCCTACTGGGACTCCGAAATCAAGCGCGCGCAGGTCGACGGCTTGCCTGGCTTCCCGGTGTACACCCGCAAGGTTTACACCGACGTGTCCTACCTGACCTGCGCCCAGAAACTGCTCGCGGCAACCGACGTCATCTATCCGCAGTTCGCCACGCACAATGCGCATACGCTGGCCACCATCTACAGCTGGGCGAAAGAAAAGAACGTCACCGATTACGAATTCCAGTGCCTGCACGGCATGGGCGAAACCTTGTACGACCAGGTGGTCGGCAAAGACATGCTGGACAAGCCTTGCCGCATCTACGCACCGGTCGGTTCGCACCAGACCTTGCTGGCTTACCTGGTGCGGCGCTTGCTGGAAAACGGCGCCAATTCGTCCTTCGTCAACCAGATCGTCGACGAGAATGTCTCCATCGATTCGCTGATTGCCGATCCGCTGCAGGCCGCGCAGCAGCTGGGCGGCGAGCCGCATCCACAGATTGCTTTGCCGCCGGCCATGTTCGGCGCCGAGCGCAAGAATTCGGCCGGCCTCGATCTGAGCAATGAAGAAGTGCTGCGCCAGATCGACAGCGCTTTCCAGATTTTCGGCCAGCAGCAATGGCATGCCACGCCGATGCTCGGCGAGCTGCAAGCGTATAGCCAGGCGGCGCGTCCGGTGCTCAATCCCGCTGACCACCGCGACGTGGTCGGCAGCGTGATTGAAGCCAGCGTGGCCGATGTCGACAAGGCCCTGCACGCCGCCAGCGTCTACGCCATGGATTGGCAAACCCTGCCGCCGGCGGAACGCGCCGACAAGCTGGATCGCTCGGCTGCCCTGTTTGAAGAAAACCAGATGGAACTGATCGCGCTGGCGATCCGCGAAGCGGGAAAGTCGCTGCCGAACGCTATTGCTGAGGTGCGCGAAGCGGTCGATTTCCTGCGCTACTACGCGGCGCAGATCCGCCATACCCAGAACGCGCTGGCGCTGGGCCCGGTAGTCTGCATCAGCCCGTGGAATTTCCCGCTGGCGATTTTTGTCGGCGAAGTCAGCGCCGCGCTGGCCGCCGGCAATGTGGTGCTGGCCAAGCCGGCTGAGCAGACGCCGCTGATCGCCGCGCGCGCCGTGCAGCTGATGCATGAAGCCGGCGTGCCGCATGCGGCCTTGCAATTCCTGCCGGGACAGGGCGATACCGTCGGCGCCACGCTGACCGCCGATGCGCGCGTCAAGGGTGTGATTTTCACCGGTTCGACCGAGGTCGCGCAGATCATCAACCGCACGCTGGCCAAGCGTTCGCTGGAAGAATCGGTCGACCTGCCGCTGATCGCCGAAACCGGCGGCCAGAACGCGCTGATCATGGATTCCAGCGCGTTGCCCGAGCAAGTGGTGCAAGACGTGCTGAATTCCGCCTTCGACAGCGCCGGCCAGCGCTGCTCGGCCTTGCGCGTGCTGTGCCTGCAAAACGATATCGCCGACCGCACCTTGCATATGCTGAAGGGCGCCATGCAGGAATTGCGGGTCGGCAGCCCGGACCGCCTGGCGACCGATATCGGCCCGGTGATCGATGCCGACGCCCAGGGCCAGCTGCTGGCGCATATAGAAAAAATGCGCGGCACCGCCAAGGATTTTTTCCAGCTGCCGCTGCCGCCGGAACAGGCCAACGGTACTTTCGTGGCGCCGACCCTGATCGAAATCGGCTCCATGGCGGAGCTGAAGCGTGAAGTGTTCGGGCCAGTCCTGCACGTCTTGCGCTATGCCCGCAACGAGCTGCCGCAGCTGATCGAAGCGATCAACGGCAGCGGCTACGGCCTGACGTTGGGGATCCATTCGCGCATCGATGAAACCATCGATTACATCGTCGGCCATGCGCACGTCGGCAATATCTACGTCAACCGCAATATCGTCGGCGCCGTGGTCGGCGTGCAGCCGTTTGGCGGCGAAGGAAAATCCGGCACCGGCCCCAAAGCCGGCGGCCCTTTGTACCTGAAGCGGCTGCAGCGCAATCCGCTGGTGTCGCTGGGCGCGCACACGATTCATGCGCCGAACGCCGACGCGGCAATCGATACGCCGGTCCTGCAAGCCTTGCTGGGCTGGGCCAAGACCCACGGCCATCAACGCATCGCCGCGCTGGGCGAGGAATACATGCACGCCAGCTGGCTCGGCACTTCGCTGGTGCTGCCAGGCCCGACCGGCGAGCGCAACAGCCTGTCGTTTGCCCCACGCGGCGCCATCTTGTGCAGTGCGGACAATGTCGGCGCCATGCTGAACCAGCTGGCAGCGGTGTTCGCCACCGGCAATTTCCCGGTAGTGGAAACGGCAGCCGCGGCGATGATTCCGGAAGGTTTGCCGAAAGCAGTGCGCGCTGCCATCCGGATGATCGACAAGCTCGACGCCGACAGCGGCGCCGCGCGTTTGCAGCTGGCGCTGGTGGATGGCGCCGGCACCGGGCGCCTGCGCCCTTTGCTGACGGCATTGAGCGAGAAGTCGGGCGCGCTGGTGCCGCTGCTGGAAACCTCCGAGTACGTCTCGATTCCGCTCTGGCGCTTGCTGGCGGAGCGCGCGGTATGCGTCAACACCACGGCCGCCGGCGGCAACGCCAGCCTGATGACCTTGCAGGCTTGAATGCTGTAATGCACATTTGACGCGGGCGATGAAAAGCAGGCTGAACCTCGGTTCAGCCTGCTTTTTTTGGATCGCCGTTTTAGCCCGTCAGCCGCTGCACCGCTCTCCAACACGCTGATTCACGTCCGCCGTCGCTGCTCGCCGGATGCTGCGGCGCATCACCCGAGCGTCAAAATATCGCCGCGGCGAGGGCCTGTTATCATTTAATTGGGAAATGCATCCGGCAAAAACCTGCGATTCATGCATGTCTGGCAACTTCTTTGCACCAACATTGCTGCAAACGCATAAAGGATGCGTTTATCTGTTGTTGATAGTTTTTTCGAATTGAAATTGAAAAATAAATCAATTATACAAATTCCCCAATCTCATTTATTGTTGCTCTTTAGACTTCTCCAACCCAGCCTTAGTAAGGAAATTCTATGTCTTTGATTAATACCCACATTAAGCCATTCTCCGCAACTGCTCTCCATAACGGCAAGTTCGTGCCGGTCACCCAGGAAACCCTGAAGGGCAAATGGTCGGTATTCGTTTTCTACCCAGCTGATTTCACTTTCGTCTGCCCGACAGAACTGGAAGACCTGGCCGACAACTACGCTGAATTCCAGAAGCTGGGCGTGGAAATCTACGGTATCTCGACCGATACCCATTTCGCTCACAAAGCCTGGCACGACACCTCGGACGCGATCCGGAAAGTGAAATATCCGCTGATCGGCGATCCAACTACTACGCTGTCGCGCAACTTTGAAGTACTGATCGAAGAAGAAGGCCTGGCGCTGCGCGGCACCTTCGTGATCAATCCACAAGGCCTGATCAAGCTGTACGAAATCCACGACAACGGCATCGGCCGCGACGCGTCGGAACTGCTGCGCAAGGTCAAGGCAGCGCAATACGTTGCATCTCACCCAGGTGAAGTTTGCCCAGCCAAGTGGAAAGAAGGCGAAGCAACCCTGACACCATCGCTGGACCTGGTCGGCAAGATCTAATCCCCGCAAGTGTTTTACGGTCCGGACGCCAAACGGTGTCCGGACCTGCAGCACCCCAAATTTATTGTCACGAATGCAAGGAACCGCCATGCTGGATGCAAATCTCAAAACCCAATTGAAAAGCTATTTGGAAAAAATCGTGCAACCGATTGAGATCGTTGCGTCGCTGGACAACGGTGACAAGTCTCGTGAACTGCAAGCGCTGTTGCAGGAAATCACGGCGCTGTCGGAGCGCATCACGCTGATCGAGCGCAGCGACGACAAGGAACGCAAGCCCTCGTTCTCCATCAATCGCCCAGGCGTCGATAGCGGCATCCGCTTTGCCGCGATTCCAATGGGCCACGAATTCACTTCGCTGGTGCTGGCCCTGCTGCAAGTCGGCGGCCACCCGGTGAAACTGGATGAAGCCGTGATCGAGCAGATCCGCAACCTGGACGGCGATTATGTATTCGAAACCTATATTTCCCTGTCTTGCCAGAACTGCCCTGAAGTCGTGCAGGCCCTGAACGTGATGGCGCTGATCAATCCGCGCATCCGCCAGTCCACCATCGATGGCGCATTGTTCCAGGACGAAGTGGAAAAACGCGAAATCATGGCCGTGCCAACCACTTACCTCAACGGCGAAGTGTTCGGCCAGGGCCGCACCAGCGTCGAAGAAATCCTCGCCAAGCTGGATACCGGCGCCGGCGCCCGCAAGGCGGTCGAACTGAGCGCCAAGGCGCCTTACGACGTGCTGATCGTCGGCGGCGGCCCTGCCGGCGCGGCAGCGGCGATTTATGCCGCGCGCAAGGGCATCCGCACCGGCGTGGTGTCGGAACGCTTCGGCGGCCAGGTGCTGGATACGCTGGCGATCGAAAACTTCGTCTCCGTCCAGGAAACCGAAGGGCCAAAATTCGCCACTGCGCTGGAGCAGCACGTCAAGAGCTACGAAGTCGACATCATGAATGTACAGCTGGCGTCGGCCCTGATTCCCGGCAAGCTGATCGAAATCAAGCTGGCCAACGGCGGTTCGCTGAAAAGCAAGACCGTGGTGCTGGCCACTGGCGCCCGCTGGCGCGAAATCAACGTGCCGGGCGAACGCGAATACCGTAACCACGGCGTCGCCTACTGCCCGCACTGCGACGGCCCGCTGTTCAAGGGCAAGCGGGTGGCGGTGATCGGCGGCGGCAACTCCGGCGTGGAAGCGGCGATCGACCTGGCTGGCCTGGTGTCGCACGTGACGCTGATCGAATTCGGCGATGAGCTGCGTGCCGATGCAGTGCTGCAACGCAAGCTGCATAGCCTGAAAAACGTCACCGTGATCACTTCGGCGCAAACCACCGAAATCACCGGCGACAGCAAGAAAGTCAACGGCCTGGTCTACAAGGACCGCAAGAGCGATGCCGTGCACACGGTCGAGCTGGAAGGCGTGTTCGTGCAGATCGGCCTGGTGCCGAACACCGAATGGCTGAAAGGCACGATTGCCTTGTCGCGCCATGGCGAAATCGAAGTCGACGCCAAGGGCCAGACCTCGATCCCCGGCGTGTTCGCCGCCGGCGACGTCACTACCGTGCCGTTCAAGCAGATCGTGATCGCGGTCGGCGAGGGCGCCAAGGCGTCGCTGAGCGCATTCGATCACCTGATCCGCAGTTCGGTGTCGGATGAAGAAGATAGCGCCGCCGAAGCCGAGACTGCCACCGCCTGAGTCATTGGCTTGCAGTGCAAAAAAAGCTGGCTGAACCGTGGTTCAGCCAGTTTTTTTTTGGATGACGGCATTGCAGTTGCCGCCAGCCTGATCAACAGCTCTCGGCGAGATTACTTGCGGTCGTCAGGGTGCTTGTCACCCTCACGATGAGCTTCGTGATTTTGCGGCTGCGCCGCCGGATGCGGAGCTTGCGCCTGTGGCTGCGGACGCGGCTCAGGTCGCGCCATAGGCTGCGGTTGCGGGCGCGGTTCAGGCCGGGCCATAGGCTGTGGCTGTGGTTGCGGTTGTGGCCGCGCTTCCGGACGGTTAAACGCTGGCGCCGGGGCGGGCGCGGGGCGATTCATTTCCGGATGTATCTGGCCACCGTTAGGCCGGTTCTCGAACTGCTGCGGCGGCCGGTTTTGCACGTTTTGCGGCTGCGGTTTCGGCATTTCAGCCGGCCGCTCGAAATTCGGCCGCTGCTGGTTGTCGCCAAATGGATGCTGGTTCAGGTTGACCGGCGGCCGTTCCTCTAGATTCTTCGGCACGGCAGGCACGTGGGTCAAGGCGTTTTGCTGCAGCTGGTTGGGCACCTGCCGGCCGTTCTGTCCGGGCTGGCCGAAGCCAGGATGCTGCCCCGCGCCGCCTGGCTCGGCCTGGTTCGGCGCCGGATGTACGAAGCCTGGCCGCGCCAGCTGGTTTGCAGTCGCTGCGGCCGACGGTCCTCCCGGCGGGAGCTTGCCTTCCGCGGCCCGGCCGAAATTCGGCCTTGTCATGTTGCTGAAATCCGGCTGGCCGTGGTTCGGCCTCGGCGCGGCGGCATTCGGTGCCGCATTCAGGCCGGGACGTACCTGTTGCGGATTGTTTTGCGGGGCAAAATTCGGCCGCGCCGTATTGAAATTGGCAACGCCGTTGCCCGGCTGGCCACCCGGGCGGCCATTCGGGAAAGCCGGGTTGTTCGCCTGGCCTGGCGCAAAGTTGTTGCGGGTATTGTTGTTATTGTTATTGTTATTGCTATTGTTGTTGATGACAGTGTTGTTGTAATTGTTGGTCACGCGGTTGACGATCGTGGTGGAACGCGACACATAGGTGTTGTTGTTGTACACCACAGCCGGCCGGTGCCAGCCGCCGTGATCACGGTCGCCATCGCCGCGCCAGTTGCCGCCGCCGCCATCGCCGCCCCAGTGCACGCCCCAGGAATTCCAGCCCCAGTTGTGATGTTCGATCAGCGCGCCGACGGCAATCCCCAGGCCGAAGGTCAGCACGCCTGCGGTGACGATTTCACCTGGCGGGTAGTAAGCCGGCGGCGGTTCATAGGAATAGCCCGGATACACCGGCTGCGGCTCGCCGTAGACCACGCCCGGATTGTAGGCTGGCACGTAGACCACGTCCGGTTCGGCCGGTTCGATGACGATGGTTTCCGGCGGCGGCGGCACCATTTCCGGTCCGTCGTAGTAGGCCGGCTCGCCGGGCGGCGGCGCGTAACCGATCGGCGGCGCTGCCTGCACGCGCGGCGTCGTGGCGATGCGCTGCTGTTTGTTGTTCTTCAGGTTGCCGCTGGCGGCGGCGCGCTGGCGCATCACCTGGATCGCATTCATGACATCGGTCGGATCGTTGACATAAGCATCACCGAGCGCCGAGGTCCAGGGAATATTGTGCGCCATCTGGTCCAGCACGCTAGGGAACTGCGTCAAGCCCTTGACGCTGACGTCCCAAGGCTGCTGGTTGGCCGCGTCCTGCAGTTGTGTGCCTTTCAGGTTCTTGTTTTGGCCCAGCCAGTTATCGGCCGCGGTGACCTGGTCGGGATAGCTGGATGCGGCCAGCACTTGCGCCACCAGCTTGTCCGGGAACAGGGCAATCGGTCCGACCAGCTGGTACAGCTGATCGGCGGTAGGCGGCACATAGGCCGGTGCGGCTTGCGCCTGCGGCGCGGCCGGCGCTGCAACAGGCGCGCCGGCATCGGTTTTTTTATCGCAGCCGGCGAGCGACATCAGCGCTACGCAAACAGAAGCGCCAAGCAATAACGACACTGGTTTCTTATTCTTGTTCATTTTTTGCTCCAGACAACGGGAATGGGTGATGTTTACAAGCTAGCACGTCAGTTTGCATCGCCTACAATGGGTTACAAACTCTTGCATATCTCACACTATGCAAACCAGCTGCTCTCATATTCACGGTTAACGCCTGCTTAAGGGATCTCGATGACATACACGGACACTGACATCAGTCAGAATATTTACACTTGTTAAAGCATTAATGACGAGATCCGGGGATACTTGCCGGATTGAACCTTTAAACAATGCCAACCTCACAAAGCTATGACTACCTCCAAATTTCGTCCGGGACGCGTCTTTTTATGGTTGCTGGCGGTGCTGGCGCTGTTGATGGCCATATCAGCGGCACTGGTCCTCACTTTCGACTGGAACCGCGCCAAGCCATGGCTCAACCAGCGTGTCAGCGAAGCCGCCGGCCGGCCGTTCGCAATTCGCGGCGACCTGGCGCTGACCTGGCAAAAATCGCAGAGCGACCTCGATAGCTGGCGGCGCTGGGTGCCTTGGCCACGCCTGAGCGCGAAGGACATCGTGCTGGATAATCCGGATTGGGCCAAGACCGGCCCGCACATGGCGGAAATCGGTCAATTGACGTTTTCGCTAAGCCCCTTGCCCTTGCTGGCGCACCGCATCGTGCTGCCGTCGCTGGAACTGGAATCGCCGGTGCTGGCGCTGGAACGCAAGCCGGACGGCGTCAATAACTGGACCTTCCAGTCAAGCGGACCGTCAGCCTGGCAGCTGGATCTGCAAAAGCTGGTGCTGGCCAAAGGCACCGTGCGTTTGCTGGATCCAGTCAGCAAGCTGGATATCAAAGCGGATATCGACAGCTTGCCGGCGACCAGTCCGGAAGGCTACGGCATTGGCTGGAAAGTCAGCGGCAGCTTCAACAAGGCGGCGGTCAGCGGCGACGGCAAGGCAGGCGCCGTACTGTCCTTGCAGAACAGCAGCACGCCCTATCCGCTGCAAGCCAATGTGCGCGTCGGCAAGACCGCGATCGGCGTCAAAGGAACACTGACCAAGCCCAGTGACCTGGCTGCGCTCGACCTGCGCCTGAAACTGTCCGGCGCCAGCATGTCCAACCTGTATCCGCTGACCGGCATCGTGTTGCCGGCGACGCCGCCGTTTTCCACCGAAGGGCGGCTGATCGGCAAGCTCAGCAGCGCCGGCGGCGACTGGACTTACGACAAGTTCAGCGGCCGCGTCGGCTCCAGCGATTTGTCCGGCACGCTGGAATATGTCGCGCAAAAACCGCGGCCTTTGCTGAAAGGCACGCTGCTATCCAACCAGCTCAGGCTGGAAGACCTGGCGCCGCTGATCGGCGCCGATTCCAACGCCAGCAAGGCGAATCGCGGCGACGGTGCGGCGCAGCCCAGCAACAAGGTGCTGCCGGTGGAACAGTTCGATACCAGCCGCTGGGGCAGCATCGACGCCGACGTCAAGTTCACCGGCCGCAAGATCGTGCGCGACAAGGAATTGCCGATCCAGGACCTGGTCGCCGACCTGCATCTGAAAGACAGCGTGCTGTCGCTGACGCCTTTGAATTTCGGCGTCGCCGGCGGCAATCTGATTTCCAACATCAAGCTGGACGGCAGCGGCAAGTTGATCAAGGCCGACATGAAAATTTCGGCGCGCCACCTGAAGATCAAACAGTTGTTCCCTACCTTTGAATCAGCCCAGGCCAGCCTCGGCGAAGTCAATGGCGATGCCTCCTTGTCGGCGGTCGGCAATTCGGTCGCCAGTCTGCTGGGCAGTTCCAATGGCGAATTGAAAACCCTGATCAACCAGGGCACCATCAGCAAATTCCTGCTGGAAGCTGCCGGCCTGAATATCGGCAACGTGCTCATCACCAAGCTGTTCGGCGACAAGCAGGTCAAGCTGAACTGCCTGGCCAGCGACTTTGCGGTGACCAAAGGAGTGATGGATGCCCGCACTTTCGTGATGGATACCGACGACGCAGTCATCAACGTCCAGGGTCAGATCAACCTGGCGCAGGAATCGCTGGCGCTGACGGTCAAGCCGGAAACCAAGGGCATGCGGATTTTCTCGCTCAGATCGCCGCTGCACGTCTCCGGCACGTTCAAGAATCCGGACGTCGGCGTCGACAAGGGCATACTGGCGCTGAAGGCCGGCGGTGCCATTGCGCTGGGTGTGCTGGCGCCGGTGGCGGCGGTGCTGCCCCTGATTAACATCACACCGGCACAGGAAAACGATTGCGCTGCTTTACTTGCGCGGGCGAAACAAAAACCGGTGGCGCCGCCGCCGGGGAAAATCCTGAAGCAAAGCAAGGCAAAGTAGTCCGCTCGCTTCGCCGATTCTGTAGGGTGGGCAAGTCGTTTTGGCCACGCGGTTCGTCACGTCATCCATATCTGCGTGGGTACTTGTGCCCACCCTACAGCTACATCTGTATAGAACTGTAGATCTACAGAGCTATCCCCGATTTCAATCCAGGCCATCGAAAGCGGCGTCATCCGGTCCGACATGATGCGGCGAGCGCCAGCTGACGTCACGCATCGAATGCTGAACCTGGTTCTCCACGCCTAGCAAGGTGGCGAAGATCGCCATTCTCACCGGAATGCCATTGTCGGTCTGGCGGAAAATCGCCAGCCGCGGGTCGTGATTAAGGTCGGTGCTGAGATCGTTGGCGCCGGGGCGGCCGTCGCGCGGCAGCGGGTGCATGACGATGGTATCGGCGCCGCAGTTGGCGTTGATCATGGCCTGGTTGATCTGGAAATCCGGAGTATAGCCCTCGATGGCCTCGTCGCCGAAACGCTCTTTCTGGATCCGCGTGGCGTACACGATATCCGCCCCCTTCAAGCCTTGCGCCAGAGAAGTCGATTGTTCCACTACATGGCCGGCACGGGCGATGCGCTCCAGGATATGCGGCGGCATCTCCAAGGCAGCCGGAGCGATCAGGGTAAAGCGCAGATTGCGGTACAGGGCCAGCAGCTTGATCAGCGAATGTACGGTGCGGCCGTACTTGAGGTCGCCGGCCATGACGATGTGGGCGCCGTCGATCAGCTTGCCCAGCCGGGAGAACTCGCGCTGGATGGTGTACAGGTCGAGAATCGCCTGGCTAGGGTGCTCGCCAGGCCCGTCGCCGCCATTGATCACAGGAATGTTAGTGGCGCGCGCAAATTCATCCACCGCGCCTTGTTCCGGGTGCCGCACCACCAGTGCATCGACGTAACCGCTGATGACGCGGCTGGTGTCGTAGATCGATTCGCCCTTGGTCATGGAAGAGAAGGTAAACCCGGTGGTGTCGCAAACCGATCCTCCCAGGCGGCAAAACGCCGCGCCAAAGCTGATACGGGTGCGCGTGCTGGCCTCAAAGAACAAATTGGCTAGTACGGCACCCTCGAGGATGCGCGAGACCTTCTGGCGCCTTGCAATGGGCTGCATGATGTCGGCGATGCGGAACAGTTCTTCCAGCGAATCGCGGGAGAACTGGTCGACCGTCAATAGCTGCGGCTTACCGTGATAGCCGATGCGGGAGCGCAACGGTGCGTTCGGATCCGGAACGTATACGCTCTGCGTATCCCCTTGTGTAGCCACGCTGCCGCCAAGAATTTCAGTGACAAATTTTGTCACGATATCCGGCATGACCCTGTATTCACCAGATGTTTCCGGCAACAACCAGGTATCCAATGCGCGTTTTCGGATGCCGATCCGGTCCGAAAAGTTTTCCCGGGTAAGGTTCAGACGACGCATGGCGTCGCGCAAAAAAGTCTGCTGATCGAGCATTCGCTTCTCCAAATATACGCTTTGCGTACATTAATGCTTTCGATTCAGCTTGTCTAGAAATTTTTCTTGCATTGGCGCTGCCTAGCATTTAAGCAGCGAATGAAATTTCCAAAAAAATAGCTTTGCGTTGCAAAAAAAAATAGCGAAATTCACGAATTTTCGCGGTTTTGTGGATAAGGCTGTGGATATCCTGTTTTTGAATTGTGGATATCAGAGATAGTTTTCCACAACTGTTTTTTTATCCAAGAATTATTCTGCCGGGATACACCGATTACCAAGCTGTTATCCAGTTCGTAAGTGCCTGAATGAATAGTCAAATTTGTCGTTATCCACAGAAAAGCAGGGTGTTAACTACTATTACTATTTTTATATATAAATCTTTAAATACAAAACCAAAAAGCCTTTTCTTTTGAAGTTGCCTTAAAAAAACAAAATCAAAAACGAAGTAAAAAAGGCAATTTTTCTCAAAAAATCTCTTTTTTCAAGAATTGCAATTGAGGAAAAAGCTGAAAATAATCTACACGGAAGGTAGATAAAGAAAGAATGAAAATTTCCAACTGTGGATAAGTCTTTGGATAACTACAGGAATCTAATGTGCATAAGCAAAGCAGTTATCTACAACCCCATTTTTATCCAAGAAATGTTCTTTTCAGATACAAGGTTTACTCAGCGCTTATCCAAGTCGTAAGTGCTTGAATGAATAGTCAAATTCATAGTTATCCACAGAAAAGCAGGGCGTTAACTACTACTACTATTCATATATATAAACCTATAAATGTAAACACAAAGAGCAGTGAAACCTGAAAAAGGGGGATTTAACCCCCTTAAAACCAGCTTTCGGAATGTCAGTTTCTCCAAATTGTTTCCAATATGGCAAATACAGCTGCAATTACCGGTTCGTCTTTACGTTTTTCCAGTGTGATGAACGACAATTCGGTGGATAAATTGACCGTATCGGAAATAACCAGGCCATGCGCATGCGCTTCTCGTAAAGCAATTGATTCTCTGACAAGAGAAAGTCCGACGCCCGATTTCACCAGATCCAGCATCGATGGTTCCTGGTCTACCAGGGCAACTTTATTCGGCGTCACTTTATATTGTGCAAACGTTTTGCTCAGTAAACGATGATGTGCGGATTCCGGCGGCGTCCAGATCCAGGGCAATTTTGCCAATGCCGGCCAATCTTTTCCGGAAACCCGGTTTTTCCAGCCCGACGGTGCAAGCACGCAGTAAGTAAATTGTGTCAGTGTGAGCCGGTGAAAACTCTTGTTCGGCGTACCGAGGTAGTAGCCGACATCGAGATGGCCGGACTTGATTTGCTGTAAAACATCGCCTGACATACTGTGCTGCAACTGTGTAGAAAGCTGTGGATAACTTTCCACCAGGCGCCGCAGAAAGGCGCCGAGGCGAGTGAATTCCGGATCGAGGATGGTGCCGATCGCGAGTTTTCCACTCAATGTTTTTGAATTACCTGGATGCAAACTTGCCGCTTGCTGGCGCAGCTCCGACATGATGGCAATGGCGCGTTCGGCAAAAGGCAGTAACTTGATGCCTTCGTCGGTCAACGCCATGCCGCTGGGGATGCGGTTGAATAACTGCAGGTTCAAGCTGCTCTGCAGGGATTTGATTTGCAAGCTGACGGCGGGCTGGGTGACATGTAGCAATTCGGCTGCACGCGTCAGATTGCCTTCACGGGCGACCGTGACAAAGGCGCGAAGTTGGATGAGGTCCATGTGCTTAAATTTTCATCATGAAGGTTTCATTATTAGCATTTCTTATAATGTTATTGATCATAACTCATTGGATTGTTGGCATGCCACACGATATTCTGGGCAAAAAATAATACAGATCGAATTCAACCCAGACTCAATAAAAGGAATCCTTATGACTACCTCATCAAGCGCCACCCCTTTGATCCAGCATTACATCAACGGCAAGGTGACGGAATCGTCCAGCGGCCGCCAGCAAGATGTGTTCAATCCTGCGACCGGCGCGGTTGCCGCCAAAGTCGTGCTGGGCAGCGTCGAAGAAGTCAATGCTGCGGTTGCGGCAGCAGCAGCAGCAGCGCCGGCCTGGGCAGAGACTGCGCCGCTGAAGCGTGCGCGGGTGATGTTCAAGTTCAAGGAGTTGATGGAGCAAAATCACGAGGCGCTGGCGGCGGCGATTACGCGCGAACATGGCAAAGTGCTGTCCGACGCCAGGGGAGAAGTCACGCGCGGCCTGGAAATTGTCGAATTCGCCTGCGGCATTCCGCAGCTGCTGAAGACGCAATTTACCGACAATATCGGCGGCGGCATCGATAACTGGAACCTGCGCCAGCCGCTCGGTGTGACGGTCGGCATCACGCCTTTCAATTTTCCAGTGATGGTGCCGCTGTGGATGGCGCCGATGGCGATCGCGGCCGGCAATACCTTTATTCTGAAGCCGTCGGAACGCGATCCGTCGCCGTCGCTGATGATGGCTGAGCTGTTCAAGAAAGCCGGCTTGCCGGATGGCGTCTTCAATGTGGTGCAGGGCGACAAGCTGGCGGTCGACACCTTGCTGCAGCACCCGGAAGTGAAGGCAGTGTCGTTTGTCGGCTCGACGCCGATTGCAGAATATATCTACCAGGAAGGCGCCAAGCGCAAGGGCGCGTATCCCTTGCGGGTGCAGGCGCTGGGCGGCGCCAAGAACCACCTGGTGGTGATGCCGGATGCGGATCTCGACCAGGCCGTGGATGCCTTGATGGGTGCGGCTTACGGCTCTGCCGGCGAACGCTGCATGGCGATTTCGGTGGCAGTCGCGGTGGGCAATGTCGCTGACAAATTGATCGAAGCATTGATACCACGGGTGAAGGCTTTGAAGATCAAGAACGGCATGGAAGCCGATGCCGAAATGGGACCGGTGGTGACTGCCGCGCACAAGGAAAAAATCGAAGGATATATAGAGGGTGGCGTTGCTGCCGGCGCCAAGTTGCTGGTCGATGGCCGCGGCTTGAAAGTGGCTGGATTGGAAAACGGCTTCTTCCTCGGCGGATCCCTGTTCGACCAGGTGACGACTGAGATGAAGATCTATCAGGAAGAAATTTTCGGACCGGTTTTGTGCATCGTGCGCGTGCCCGATTTCGCTGCCGCCGTGAACCTGATCAACGCCCATGAATTCGGCAACGGCGTGTCCTTGTTTACCTCCGACGGCAATACCGCGCGCGAATTTTCACGCCGCGTCGAGGTCGGCATGGTGGGCGTCAACGTGCCGATTCCAGTGCCGATGGCATGGCATTCTTTTGGCGGCTGGAAGCGCTCTTTGTTTGGCGATGCGCATGCCTATGGCGAAGAAGGATTGCGCTTTTATACGCGCTACAAATCGATCATGCAGCGTTGGCCGCAGACGATTTCAAAGGGGGCGGAATTCACCATGCCAGTGGCAAAATAAATGGTATAAATAATAAAGTAAGTTTTTTGGTGTAAATAATATTATTGTTTATTTTGTGGCTGCAAGCGGTGAATTTTTTACGCCGCTTGCAGCCATGCTGGCATTCTCGGAACAGATTTTTTCAGCGATCTGAAAATAGAAAGAGACGCATGGAATCAGCAGGCAAATACGATTACATCATCATCGGCGCGGGAACCGCCGGCTGCGTGCTGGCGAATCGTTTGACACAAGATAGTTCGCGCAAGGTGCTGCTGATTGAAGCGGGCGCAAAAGACGATTACATCTGGATCCATATTCCGGTCGGCTATCTGTATTGCATCAATAATCCGCGTACCGACTGGCTGTATCGCACGGAGCCCGATGCCGGCCTGAATGGCCGTAGCCTGCTGTATCCGCGCGGGAAAGTGCTGGGCGGCAGTTCCTCTATCAACGGCATGATCTACATGCGCGGACAGGCCCGCGATTACGAGCAATGGGCGCAGCTGAGCGGCGATGAATCGTGGCGCTGGGAGCATGTACTGCCGCTGTTCAAGAAGAGCGAAGATCACTACAACGGCGCCAGTGAATTCCACGGTGCCGGCGGCGAATGGCGAGTTGAGAAGCAGCGGCTGTCATGGAAAATACTGGACGCATTCCGCGATGCTGCGGCCGAAACGGGCATTCCTAAAACCGATGATTTCAACCGTGGCGATAACGAAGGCTGCGGCTATTTCGACGTCAACCAGAAGCGCGGCATCCGCTGGAATGCATCCAAGGCTTTTTTGCGTACGGCGACCCGTCGCGGCAATTTGGAAATCATGACCGGCTGCCAGGTGCAGCGCCTGCTGCTTGAGCGCGGCGAGCAGGGGCTGGTCTGCAAAGGCGTGGAATTTTCCGGCGGCGGCAAGCAGTGGACTGCGGAAGCCAGCCGCGAAACCCTGCTCAGCGCCGGCGCGGTCGGCTCGCCGCAGATCTTGCAGATGTCCGGCATCGGGCCGGCCGCTTTGCTGCAGCAATATCAGATCCCTGTCATGCTGGATGCGCCTGGCGTCGGCGAAAATCTGCAAGACCATTTGCAGATCCGCATGGCGTTCAAGGTCAATGGCGTACAGACCTTGAATACGATGAGCAGCAGTTGGCTGGGCAAGGCCAGGATCGGCATGCAATATCTGCTGACGCAGAGCGGTCCGATGTCGATGGCGCCCTCGCAGCTGGGCGCTTTCGCGAAGTCGGATGCGACACAAGCTAGCGCCAATCTGGAGTATCACGTGCAACCCCTGTCGCTGGAAAAATTCGGCGATCCCTTGCACGATTTTCCGGCTTTCACCGCCAGTGTCTGCAACCTGCGGCCGAGTTCGCGCGGCCATGTGCGGATTGCCTCCGGCAATGCGGAAACTGCGCCCAAGATCACGCTGAATTACCTGGCTACCGAAGAAGATCGTAAGGTTGCCGCGGCTTCGGTACTGCTGACCCGTAAAATCGCCGCGGCGCCGGCTTTGCGGCCCTTTGCGCCGGAAGAATTCAAGCCTGGCTTGCAGTACCGGACTGAAGACGACTTGATCAAGGCGGCGGGCGAAGTCGGCACCACCATCTTTCATCCAGTGGGGACCTGCAAGATGGGACGGCCGGACGATCCGCTGGCGGTGGTCGACAGCAAGTTGCGGCTCAAGGGCGTGGCGGGCTTGCGCGTGGTGGACGCTTCCGTGATGCCTACCATTACTTCCGGCAACACCAATTCGCCCACCTTGATGATTGCAGAGATGGCGGCGAAGTTCATCATGGAAAGCAGCCCTTAATTGGCCGCATATTGTGTGTTTTAAATTATTTTGTAAGACATAGCTGATTTTCAGCTCAGTTTTTGTATAGTATTTCTACGTATTGCCCCGTCAGAGTGGCACCGGTAGTATCCGTAAAAAAATATAAGGCTGATAAGGTGGATGCCATATCATCTATCGGCGCGGGATGTTCCGAATAAAGCATCATCAATGGGAGACCAGATGACCGACATCATCTTGGAGACAAAAAACCTGACGAAGGAGTTCAGGGGGTTTACGGCCGTCAATGCCGTCAACCTGCAGGTGGAGCGTGGCCATATCCATGCCCTGATCGGCCCTAACGGCGCCGGCAAGACGACTTGCTTCAATCTGCTGACCAAATTCCTGATTCCGACCACCGGCCAGATTCTCTTCAACGGCCGCGACATTACGCCCGATGCGCCGGCCCAGATCGCGCGCCAGGGCATTATCCGTTCCTTCCAGATATCTGCAGTGTTTCCGCACCTGAGCGTGATGGAGAACGTCCGTATCGGCCTGCAGCGCAAGCTTGGTACCTCCTATCATTTCTGGAAAAGCGGCAAGTCGCTGGCGCAGCTGAACCAGCGCGCCATGGAGCTGCTGGCGGAAGTCGACCTGACCGAGTTCGCCGATACCCTCACTGTCGACCTGCCTTACGGCCGCAAGCGGGCATTGGAAATCGCCACCACGCTCGGCATGGAGCCGGAGCTGATGCTGCTGGACGAACCGACCCAGGGCATGGGCCATGAAGACGTCGATCGTGTCACGGCGCTGATCAAGAAGGTGTCTGTCGGCCGCACCATCCTGATGGTGGAGCACAACATGAATGTGGTATCCGGCATCTGCGACAAGATCAGCGTACTGCAGCGCGGCGCCATGCTGGCTGAGGGCCGCTACGAAGAAGTATCGAAGAATACGTTGGTGATGGAGGCCTATATGGGCACCAGCGCCGAAGCACTGGTGGGAGCGCATTGATGGCCGCTGTTCATTCCTCGTCGCCCGCAGCCGCAGCATCTGCCCAGGGCACGATTGCACTCAGCATTGAAAACCTGCAAGCCTGGTATGGCGAATCGCACATCCTGCACAACGTCAACCTGAGTGTGCACAAGGGCGAAGTGGTGACGCTGCTGGGGCGCAACGGCGCTGGCCGCACCACCACCATGCGCGCGATCATGGGCCTGACCGGGACGCGCAAGGGCTCGATCAAGATCGGCGGCGTCGAAACCATCGCGCTGCCGACTTACAAGATCGCCCACCATGGCGTTGGCTATTGCCCCGAAGAGCGGGGCATTTTTTCGTCCCTGTCGACTGAAGAAAACCTGCTGTTGCCGCCGTCCTTGTCGACCACGGAAAAGGGCATGTCGGTGGAAGAAATCTACGACATGTTTCCCAATCTGAAAGAGCGCAGGAACAGCCAGGGCACGCGGCTTTCCGGCGGCGAGCAGCAGATGCTGGCGGTCGCGCGCATCTTGCGCACAGGCGCGCGCTTGCTGCTGCTGGACGAGATTTCCGAAGGCCTGGCGCCGGTGATCGTGCAGACGCTGGCGCGCATGATCACGACCCTGAAAGCGAAGGGTTATACGATCGTGATGGTGGAGCAGAACTTCCGTTTTGCCGCGCCGCTGGCAGACCGCTTTTACGTGATGGAACATGGCCAGATCGTCGAGTCGTTTGCGTCGTCGCAGCTGGAAGAGAAGATGCCGGTACTGAATGCTTTGCTAGGTGTGTAGGTCTGCAGGTTGACGTTAGGGAGCGTCCTTGATTGCGCGGCAGCGCGCTAAAGGAACACGGGTGGTTTAAAAATGGAGAAGACAATGAATATCAAATTGAAGACCTTGGCAGTTGCGGTGGGCAGCACAATCGCTTTCGGCGCAGCACTGCCGGCGTCGGCGCAGGTTTCGGGCGATGTGATCAAGATCGGCTTCATCACCGACATGTCGAGCGTCTATTCCGATATCGACGGCCCCGGCGGCGCGGAAGCAATCAAGATGGCGATCGCTGACATGGGCGGCAGCATCAACGGCAAGAAGATCGAACTGATCGTGGCGGATCATCAGAACAAGGCGGATATCGCGTCGAGCAAGGCGCGCGAGTGGTTCGACCAGCAAGGGCTGGACATGCTGATCGGCGGCACCAACTCCGGCACGGCGCTGGCGATGGCCAAGATCGCGGCGGAAAAGAAAAAGCCGTTCTTTGAAATCGGCGCCGGCAGCACCCGCCTGACCAATGAAGAATGCACGCCGTATACTGTGCACTATGCCTACGATACCTACGCGCTGGCGCATGGCACCGGTTCGCAGGTGGTGAAGCAGGGCGGCAAGAGCTGGTACTTCATCACTGCCGACTATGCTTTCGGCGCTTCGCTCGAAAAAGACACCACCGCGGTAGTGAAGTCGTCCGGCGGCACGGTGCTGGGCTCGGTCAAGCATCCGCTCAACGCTTCTGATTTTTCTTCCTTCATGCTGCAGGCGCAATCGTCCAAGGCGCAGATCATCGGCCTGGCCAACGCCGGCGGCGACCTGATCAATGCGGTCAAGGCGGCCAATGAATTCGGCGTCACCAAGAACGCCAAGCTGGCTGGCCTGCTGGTGTTCATCAACGATATCCATTCGCTGACCTTGAAGCAGACGCAGGGCATGTACCTGACCGACAGCTGGTACTGGGACCAGAATGCGGAATCGCGTGCCTGGGCCAAGCGCTATTTTGAAAAGATGAAGAAGGAACCTTCCAGCCTGCAGGCTGGCGATTACTCGGCGGCGATGCAGTACCTGACAGCGGTTAAAGCCATCGGCACTGACGATGGCGACAAGGTGATGGCGCAGCTGCGCAAGAGCAAGTTCAACGACATGTATGCGAAGAATGCGTATCTGCGCCCTGACGGCCGCGTGGTGCACGACATGATGCTGTACCAGGTCAAGGCGCCGGCCGATTCCAAATATCCTTGGGACTATCTGAACAAGATCGAAACCATCCCGGGCGAGCAGGCATTCACGCCCAAGGCCGAGAGCAAGTGCGCGTTGTGGAAGTGATGGCGCGCTGATTCTCTGAGCGTTATGCCTGGCCTGGCCAGTTCTGGGCGCGCGTGGGTCTCTTAGGAGATCCGCGCGCCTTTGCGCTGTTTGATTGTTCTTCACTCGCACGAGTGATTTTTAGATGATATTGCCATGGAAATTTTCGGCATTCCCTTGCAAGCCTTGATGAGCCAGCTGTTGCTGGGACTGGTCAACGGCTCTTTTTATGCCATGCTGTCGCTCGGCCTGGCGGTGATCTTCGGCCTGCTCAACGTGATCAACTTCGCGCACGGCGCGCTGTACATGATGGGCGCTTTCCTGGCCTGGATCGGGCTGACCTATTTCAACCTCAACTACTGGGTGATGCTGGCCCTGGCGCCGCTGCTGGTGGGGCTGTTCGGCATTGTCATCGAAAAGACCATGCTGCGCTGGCTGTACAAGCTGGACCATCTGTACGGCTTGCTGCTGACCTTCGGCATCACCTTGATGGTGGAAGGCATCTTCCGCTCGTTCTACGGCGTCTCCGGGCAGCCGTATTCGGTGCCTGACGCTTTGAGCGGCGCCACCGACCTCGGCTTCATGGTGCTGCCGAATTATCGCGCCTGGGTGGTCCTGGCCTCATTGACGGTGTGTTTCGCCACTTGGTTCGTGATCGAGAAGACCAAGCTCGGCGCTTACCTGCGCGCCGGTACCGAGAATCCGAAGCTGGTGGAAGCGTTCGGCATCAACGTGCCGCTGATGGTGACGCTGACCTACGGCTTCGGCGTCGCTTTGGCGGCCTTTGCCGGGGTGCTGGCGGCGCCGGTGATCCAGGTCTCGCCACTGATGGGTTCCAACCTGATTATCGTCGTCTTCGCGGTTGTGGTGATCGGCGGCATGGGTTCCATCATGGGTTCCATCGTCACCGGCCTGGCGCTCGGCGTGATTGAGGGACTGACCCGGGTGTTCTATCCGGAAGCGTCGGCCACGGTGGTGTTTATCGTGATGGCGATCGTATTGATGATCCGGCCAGCCGGCCTGTTCGGTAAAGAGAAATAAGAGACGGAGCAGTCATGATGAATAAGAAAATCGGTTACGGCCTGCTGCTGGCCGCCGCGCTGGCGGCGCCGTTCGGTGTCTATCCAGTATTCCTGATGAAGATCATCTGCTTTGCGCTGTTCGCCTGCGCATTCAATCTGCTGATCGGCTTTACCGGACTGTTGTCGTTTGGACATGCTGCGTTCTTTGGCGGCGCCGGTTATGTCGCCGGCTATGCCTTGCAGACCTTGGGCTTGCCGACCGAAGTTGGACTGCTGGCCGGCACCGCTGCCGGTGCGCTGATCGGCCTGGTGATGGGCAGCCTGGCGATCCGGCGGCAGGGGATCTACTTCACCATGATCACGCTGGCGCTGGCGCAGATGCTGTATTTCGTCTGTCTGCAGATGCCCTTCACCGGCGGCGAGGATGGCTTGCAAGGCGTGCCGCGCGGCCGCCTGCTGGGCTTTATCGACCTTGGCAACGACTTCACCTTGTACTACGTGGTGCTGGCGATCGCCGTGGCTGGCTTTGCCCTGATCGTGCGTACCGTCAATTCTCCTTTCGGCCAGGTGCTGAAAGCGATCAAGGAAAACGAGCCGCGCGCGATTTCCCTGGGCTACGACGTCAACCGCTACAAGCTGCTGGCCTTCGTGCTGTCGGCGGCGCTGTCGGGCCTGGCCGGTTCTACCAAGACCCTGGTGCTGGGCTTTGAAACGCTGACCGATGTGCACTGGACCATGTCCGGACTGGTGGTGTTGATGACGCTGGTGGGCGGCCTCGGCACCATCATCGGGCCGATTGTCGGTGCGTTGATCATTATCATGCTGGAAAACAAGCTGGGCGATATCGGCAACTGGCTGGCAGGAGTGACGCATATCGAATGGTTCAGCGGCCTGGGCGAATCGGTGACGATCGTCACTGGCTTCATCTTCATCGTGTGCGTGCTGGCATTCCGGCGCGGGATCGTCGGCGAGATTTCCGCCGCATTAAACAAGCGCTGGTCTTCTGGCAGCAGTTGATTCTTTATTGCGCAGTTTGCCGCTGGCGAAAAGCCCGTACATGAGAAGTTATGTACGGGCTTTTTCTTTAGGCAAGCACTAGGTTTGATTGCTTAAATAATAGGCAGATAACGGCACACACGATATGTTGCCTATTTGAACTTAGCGCTCCATGCCAGATGACGGAATTACTTGGGTAGCTATGACGAAATAACATAGCCGGAAGCTAAGCCAATGCCACATGCCGGAAGTAGAATTGCCTGTTTTATTTCCTTCCTGAGCCAGCGCCCCTTTGGCTGACAGCCTTCCAATTTTTTATCTGTACATCCATGCCTGAGTTATTCCCTGATTTTCTCATTCTGGCGCTTGCCAGTTTCCTTGCCGGTTTGATTGATGCGGTGGTCGGAGGAGGGGGACTGATCCAGATCCCCGCTCTGTTCGCGATGCTGCCCAATGGCGCACCCGCCACTATTTTTGGCACCAATAAACTGGCGGGTATCTTCGGCACTGGCGCCGCGGCGGTAAATTTTGCACGACGGGTAAAGATAGCCTGGAACTCTGCGTTGCCTGCGGCCGGGGCGGCTTTCCTGTTTGCCTTCCTTGGTGCCTATACCGTTACCCACATCCCGACCGAAGCGATCCGCAAGTCTTTGCCCTTTATCTTGTTGGCTGTTGCCGTCTACACGGTGAAGAAGAAAGATTTCGGCAGTATTCACGCACCGCTGCATACAGGTTCCAAAGAGAAGCTGTTGGCGATGCTGATTGGCGGCGGCATCGGATTTTATGACGGTGTTTTCGGCCCTGGTACAGGTAGCTTCCTGATTTTCCTATTTGTGCGGTTTTTCGGTTTCGATTTCCTGGCGGCGTCGGCTGTATCCAAGGTTATCAATGTTGCGACTAACCTGGCGGCCTTGCTGTGGTTTGGATATAGCGGGCATATCATCTGGCAGCTTGGATTGGTTATGGCTATCTGTAATGTCGGCGGTTCTTTGGTGGGCACCAGATTGGCGCTGAAACACGGAAGTGGTTTTGTCAGGAAGTTGTTCTTATTCGTGGTATCGGTGTTGATTCTAAAAACTGGCTACGATGCCTTCCTAAAATAAGGCTGAGAATTTCTAACAAAGCGGCGATTGTTCCACGTGAAACAATCGCCGCTTTTGTTTTTACCGCACAATATTCATATGTTCCACGTGAAACATCTGTTGTATGTCCGGCATACGAATGTATGGCAGGGCTGCATGCTTTATAATCACCCCTCTGCTTACCATTATTCATCGTCTCCAAGAGGCGCACTATGCTTTTTCCTACACATTTTGATGTAATCGTTGTTGGCGGCGGTCACGCCGGCACCGAAGCCGCGCTGGCGTCCGCCCGCATGGGCCAAAAAACGCTATTGTTGACACACAATATCGAGACACTCGGCCAGATGTCGTGCAACCCGTCGATTGGTGGGATAGGCAAGGGCCATCTTGTGAAGGAGGTCGATGCCATGGGCGGCGCGATGGCCATCGCCACCGATGAAGCGGGTATCCAGTTCCGTATCCTGAATTCCTCCAAAGGCCCGGCAGTGCGGGCGACGCGGGCGCAAGCCGACCGCATCCTGTACAAGCAAGCCATCCGCTCACGCCTGGAAAACCAGGAAAACCTGTGGTTGTTCCAGCAGGCGGTAGATGATTTGCTGGTGGAAGGCGACCGTGTCGTCGGCGCCGTCACCCAGGTCGGCATCCAGTTTCGCAGCCGGGCAGTGGTGCTGACGGCAGGTACTTTCCTGGATGGGAAGATCCACGTCGGCCTGAATAACTATTCGGCCGGACGTGCCGGCGACCCTCCGGCGATTTCGCTGTCGGCGCGCCTGAAGGAATTGAAGCTGCCGCAAGGGCGCCTCAAGACCGGCACGCCGCCGCGCATCGACGGTCGCACCATCGATTTTTCCGTGATGGAACCGCAGCCTGGCGATCTTGATCCAGTACCGGTATTTTCCGTCATGGGCAACGCCGCCATGCACCCGCAGCAACTGCCATGCTGGATTACCCATACCAACCAGCAAACGCACGATATCATCCGCGCCGGCCTCGACCGCAGCCCGATGTACACCGGTGTTATCGAAGGAGTGGGGCCGCGCTACTGCCCATCGATCGAGGACAAGATCCATCGTTTCGCCAGCAAGGATTCGCATCAGATCTTCCTCGAGCCGGAAGGCCTGACCACCAATGAGTTTTACCCTAATGGTATTTCGACAAGCCTGCCGTTCGACGTCCAGCTGGCGCTGGTGCACTCGATGCGCGGGCTGGAGAATGCGCATATCCTGCGCCCCGGCTACGCCATCGAATACGACTACTTCGATCCGCGCGGCTTGAAGGCTTCGCTGGAAACCAAGCAGATCCAGGGCTTGTACTTTGCCGGCCAGATCAACGGCACTACCGGTTACGAAGAAGCCGCTGCGCAAGGCATGCTGGCTGGCCTGAACGCCGCCTTGCAGACACAAGAGCGCGATGCCTGGACACCGCGCCGCGATGAAGCCTATCTCGGCGTGCTGGTCGACGACCTCATCACCCAAGGGGTGCAGGAGCCGTATCGCATGTTCACCAGCCGCGCCGAATACCGCTTGAGTTTGCGTGAAGACAATGCCGACCTGCGTCTGACGGAAATCGGCCGCCAGCTTGGCTGCGTCGGCGATGTCCAGTGGGCTCAGTTTGAAAAGAAGCGCGAAGCGGTTGCGGTCGAGATGGAGCGCCTGCGTTCCACGTGGGTGAATCCGCGCATCGTCGCCGCTGCGGAAGCCGAGCGCTTGCTGGGCAAGCCGATGGAGCGCGAATATGCATTGGTCGATCTGCTGCGCCGGCCAAATGTTACTTATGAACAATTAATGACGCTGAAGGGCGTCGATGGCCAGGAACTCGGCGGTCCGGGCGTGCAGGATGACAGCGTCAAGGAACAGGTCGAGATCCAGGTCAAGTACGCCGGCTATATCGACCGCCAGGCGCGCGAAGTCGAGCGTCACGAGCACAATGAAAACCTCAAGCTGCCGGCCGATCTCGACTATATGGAAGTGCAGGCCCTGTCGATCGAAGTGCGGCAGAAGCTGAACCTGCACCGGCCGGAAACCTTCGGCCAGGCTTCGCGCATTTCAGGCGTCACGCCGGCGGCCTTGTCGCTGCTGCTGGTGCATCTGAAAAAGGGCGGCATGAAGCGCCTGAATGCGGATGACCAGGCGGCCTAGAAAAAGCGCATTGCATGAAAAACAACGACCGCCCAGGTAATTGCCGGGATAATCAAGGAGTGGCAGCATGAGTTCAACGCAGACCGCGTCGCTGGAAGCGAGCCTGCAGCAGGGTGCACAAACATTAGGCATTACGCTGGATCAGCAGCAGCAGCAGCAATTGCTGGCCTATCTGAACTTGCTGGCGAAATGGAACAAGGTCTATAACCTGACCTCGATCCGCGAACCGGCGCAGATGATGACCCATCATTTGCTGGATTCGCTGGCGGTGGTGCCGGCCTTTGCCGCGGCCGAGAATGTGCTGGATGTCGGTGCCGGGGGCGGCTTGCCGGGCATGATCCTGGCGATCTGGGCGGGCAAGGCCAAGCCGGCAATGCGGGTGTCGATGATCGACACCGTGCACAAGAAAACGGCATTCCTGACCCAGGTCAAAGCAGAGTTGGGGCTGAGCAACGTCAGCGTCCATACGGCCAGGGTAGAGCAGCTGCAGGTGGCGCAGAAATTTGATGTGATCACCTCACGCGCTTTTGCCGAATTGGCGGATTTTATCAACTGGTCGGCGCATTTGCTGACAGATGATGGCCAGTTCATCGCACTCAAGGGCGTCAGGCCGGATGAAGAAATCGCCCGCTTGCCGGCCGGCTGGGAAGTAAGCAAAATCCGGCCGCTGGCGGTGCCGAGCCTGGACGCGGAACGGCATCTGATTTTTATCAAACGCAGCAAGCAATAACAGAAACGGATTTATCATGAACGCCTTTTTTCACACCCTTGGCATTACCGACGCCTGGCAGCTGATTGCCGCCACCGTGGTTTTCCTGGTACTGCCAGGGGCAGGGACTTTTTGCATCCTGACTGCGGCCGGCAAGGCCGGCCTGCGTGGCGGTTTTGCTTCCGTGCTCGGCGTCATGCTGGGCGATGCGGTGCTGATGTTCCTGGCGGCGATCGGCGTGGCGGCATTGCTGACGGCCAATCCGCTGGTGTTCAAGGGCGTGCAGTATCTGGGCGCCGCTTACCTGGCTTTCCTCGGCTGCAAGCTGCTGTTTGCCAAAAAGAAGGGTAGCGCCAGCACAGCCAGCGAAATTGCAGGCGGCGGCAATTTCACCCGCGGTTTCCTGGTGACCCTGGTCAATCCGAAATCGATCATCTTTTACATGGCGTTTTTCCCGCTGTTCATCGATCCGGCGGTGCATCGCGGCAGCCTGACTTTCCTGGCCATGGGCGCAATCATTTCCAGCTGCACATTGATTTACGGTAGTCTGCTGGTACTGCTCGGGAATACTGCCGCCAAGCGCCTCGGACAGAATCGCCGTATCGCCGCATTCGCCTCCAGGGCCGCAGGAATCTTCCTGATCGGTTTTGGCATCAAATTAACCACCAATTAATACGACCTGACCACTACATGGCAAAAATATTTTGTGTCGCCAATCAAAAGGGCGGAGTCGGTAAAACCACCACCGCCGTGAACCTGGCCGCTGGCCTGGCGCAGCTGAATCAGCGCGTACTGCTGGCCGATCTTGATCCGCAAGGCAACGCCACCATGGGCGCGGGGATCAACAAGGGCACATTGACTGCCTCGATTTATGAAGTGCTGTTGGGCATGTCGGATATCCAGTCGGTGCGCAAGACTTCCGAAACCGGCGGCTTCGATGTCTTGCCGGCCAATCGCGAACTGGCCGGCGCCGAAGTGGAAATGGTCGAACTGGAAAACCGCGAGAAGCGTTTGAAAGATGCTTTCGCCAGCGTCGCCGACGAATACGATTTCATCCTGATCGATTGTCCGCCGGCTTTGTCGATGCTGACCCTGAACGGCCTGTGCGCCGCCAACGGCGTCATCATCCCGATGCAGTGCGAGTACTACGCGCTGGAAGGTCTGTCGGACCTGGTCAACACCATCAAGAAGGTGCATGCCAACCTGAATCCGGACCTGAAGATCATTGGCTTGCTGCGCGTGATGTTCGATCCGCGCATGACTTTATCGCAACAGGTATCGGAAGAGCTGGAAAAGCATTTCGGCGACAAGGTGTTCAAGACGGTGATCCCGCGCAATGTGCGGCTGGCGGAAGCGCCGTCGTACGGTATGCCGGGCGTGAGTTTCGATGCGGCTTCCAAGGGTGCGCAGGCGTATATCGCCTTTGGCGCCGAGATGGTTGAGCGTATCAAGTCCATGTAATGCACAGCTAATACACTGGTAATACACGGCTAATACAGAAGTTATCCATGGGCTTAGTCACAGCTTATTCCCGGCTTGCCCACATGGTTGTCCACTGAGTTATCCACAGGCTGCCGGTCTGTGGCCTGTAATCTACGGTAGGAAAAGATGGTCACGAAAAAATCAAAGGGTCTGGGTCGCGGTCTCGAAGCCTTGCTGGGCGGATCGACCGATATTGCTGAAGCGGTGCCGACAGTGGTCGGCGCGCCGTCGGTATTGGCGGTGACGGTCATGCAGGCAGGTAAATACCAGCCGCGTACCCGCATGGATGAAGGCGCGCTGGCTGAACTGGCGTCATCGATCAAGGAGCAGGGCTTGCTGCAGCCTATCCTGGTGCGGCCGATTGCCTTGCACAACGGCGCCCAGCACTATGAAATCATCGCTGGCGAGCGCCGCTTCCGCGCCGCCCAGATGGCCGGCCTGATCGAAGTGCCGGTGCTGGTCAAGGATGTCGACGACCAGACCACGGCGGCGATGGCGCTGATCGAAAACATGCAGCGCGAGGACCTGAATCCGCTGGAAGAGGCGCAGGGCATCCATCGCCTCATCACCGATTTCAGTTTCACCCATGAACAGGCGGCGCTATCGGTAGGGCGCTCGCGCAGCGCGGTATCCAACCTGCTGCGCCTGCTGAACCTGGCCAAGCCGGTGCAGACCATGCTGATGGCCGGCGACATCGACATGGGCCACGCGCGCGCACTGCTGGCGGTCGATGCGGCAACCCAAATCACCCTGGCGAACCAGGTGGTGGCCAAGCGCATGTCGGTACGCGATACCGAAAAACTGGTGGTGCGTACGACGACAGAGGCGGAAGCGGCCAACCGTCCACCCAAGAACAAGGAAAAGTCGCGCGACATCGCACGGCTGGAAGAAGAGTTGTCGGATCTGCTGGCAACTCAGGTAACAATCAAGACGACGGCAAAGAATCGCGGCCAGCTGATCATCGATTTTTCCGATCTGGATACGCTGGATGGTTTGATCACCCGTCTCAAGGGTGTAGAGTAAGTTACAAAGGAAGCGGCGGCGGAGAACCCGGCGGATTTTTGGATTCACGGATTTGGTGCAACGTAGCAAATTTACGATGTCAGCTAATGTCCGGTTTGGGCCTGAAAATTTAGTCGGCAGCAGCGATTGGAGCCATCGTCGCCTGTTGTATAAGCTTATGATTCGGCAGCAAAAGTTTGACGAAAGCCGCGGCCAGCCTTTATAATCCTCGGGCTTCTAAATCAGCCGTGCACTAGCAATTGCGTGGTAGTCGCGTGATAACTGCGCTGCATCACCACACTGCAACCGCGTTCTGTTAAGCGAGTATTTTTCGCACATTATTGGGTCAGTATGCAGCGCATCGTGCTTATGCAATTTGTTACTACGGCCGTGCTGGCGTGCATAGCAGGTTTACTAGCCGGCGTATCCGGATTCTGTTCCGCGCTTTTAGGTGGTGTGTGCTGCGCGGTTCCCAATGGACTGTTTGCTCTCCGTCTTTACATCAGCGCGCGCAAGCCAGGTGGCGCCAACCCGATGTCTTTTTTCATCGGCGAGTTTGTCAAAATTGCTACAACGATTGCGCTGATTGGCGCGGTCGTATGGTTGTACCACGATTTGAATTGGCCGGCTTTTATCGTCAGCTTCATCGTGGTACTTAAAAGTTACATAATCTTACTTTTTAGACATCGATCATGACTGTAGCTCCAAGCGAAGCACTAACCCCCTCAGAATACATCCAACATCACCTTGGACATTTTGCCAACAGCCATCAGACAAATATAGTCGATTTCTCGATTATCAATATCGACACGATTTTCTGGTCGGTGTTCGCTGGCGTAGTCGGCTGTCTGCTGATGTACATCGCTGCGCGTAAAGCGACGGCAGGTGTACCAGGCCGCTTCCAGGCTTTCGTCGAAATGGTGGTCGAGATGGTTGACGACCAGGCCAAGGGCATCGTCCATGGTGACCGCAGCTTTATCGCGCCGCTGGCACTGACCGTGTTCATCTGGGTAGCCCTGATGAACTCGCTGGACTTCCTGCCGGTCGACATGTTTTCTTCCCTTTTCAAGTTGGTAGGCCTGGACGGCGTGATTTCGCATCACCGCGTGGTGCCTACCGCCGACCTCAACGGCACCATGGGCATCGCCCTCGGCGTGCTGGTCCTGATGCTGTACTACAGCTTCAAGATCAAGGGCGTCGGCGGCTTCCTGCACGAACTGGTGGCTGCGCCTTTCGGCATCTGGCTGGCTCCCGCCAACCTGCTGCTGAATGTGATTGAATTTGCCGCCAAGACCGTTTCGCTGGCGATGCGACTGTTCGGCAACATGTATGCCGGCGAACTGCTGTTCCTGTTGATCGCGCTGCTGGGCTCCACCGCTACGGCGTTTGGCTTTGTCGGCCACGTGATTGCCGGTTCGATCTGGGCGATCTTCCATATCCTGATCGTGTTGTTGCAAGCGTTTATTTTCATGATGCTGACCCTGGTGTATATCGGCCAGGCGCATGAAGCCCACTAATCAGTGCCGGTTGTGAATTTGTAGTATTGGTTTTAGATCTGTTTTTTGTATTAATTTTTTGTATTAATTTTTGTATTCACTTAACTTTGAAGGAATTGTCATGACTGATCTGTCTTTTGTTGCTTTGGCTTGTGGTTTGATCATCGGTTTGGGCGCTATCGGTGCTTGTATCGGTATCGCGATCATGGGCGGTAAGTACCTGGAAGCATCGGCACGTCAACCAGAACTGATGAACACTCTGCAAACCAAGATGTTCCTGCTGGCCGGTCTGATCGACGCTGCGTTCCTGATCGGTGTTGGTATCGCCATGTTGTTCGCATTCGCAAATCCATTCGTTCCTCACTAATTTAATCTAGCGTAACCGCATCGGCTGAAGTCGCTTCAGCCTACGTTATTCTTAGAAGGAACCACTATGAACCTAAATGCAACATTGTTTGCGCAGTTCGTAGTCTTCTTTATCCTCGCGTTGTTCACGATGAAATTCATCTGGCCGCCGTTGATAAAAGCGCTCGACGAGCGCGCCAAGAAGATTGCGGACGGCCTGGCAGCCGCTGATCGCGGCAAGGCAGATCTGGCAGCCGCTGAAAAGCGCGCTTCGGCAGAACTGGCGACCGCACGCGACGAAGGTCAAAAGCGTATTGGCGAAGCTGAAAAGCGCGGCCAGCAGATCGTCGACGAAGCCAAGAAAACGGCTGCCGAAGAAGCTGCCCGCATCATCGCTAACGCCAAGGCTGAAGCGGAACAGCAAATGACTAAAGCGCGTGAAGCACTGCGTGGCGACGTTGCGACCCTTGCGGTCAAAGGCGCCGAACAGATACTCAAGCGTGAAGTCAACTCTGCTGCTCATGCCGATTTGCTGAACCAACTGAAAACAGAGCTGTAATCATGGCAGAACTTGCAACGATTGCTCGCCCTTATGCAGAAGCGCTGTTCCGCGTGGCCAAGTCGCAAGATCTGGCAGCCTGGGCCAATCTGGTTTCGGAAATGGGACAAGTAGTGTCCCATCCTGAAGTCATGGCGCTGGCGCAAAATCCTGCCGTCTCGCATCAGCAGCTTGCTGATACGTTTCTGGCGCTGTTGAAATCGCCGCAGTCAGCCAGTGCCGAAGTCAAGAACTTCGTCGCGACGCTGGTTGATAACGGCCGTTTGGCGGCGTTGCCGGAAATCGCCGAGCAATTTCATGTGCTGAAGAACGCACAAGAAGGCGCCGCCGATGCTGAGATCACCAGTGCTTTCGAAATGACCGAAGCGCAAGTGAAGGATCTGATCACCTCGCTGGAAAAGAAATTCGGCCGCAAGCTGAACCCGTCGGTCACTGTGGATAACTCGCTGATCGGCGGTGTGCGCGTAGTGGTCGGCGACGAAGTGCTCGACACCTCGGTGCGTGCCAAGCTGCAAGAACTGCACGCTGCTTTGGCTGCCTGAGACCCCTGCGTATTTGCGTAACGAGCAACGAGAAAAATTTTAGGAGTTTATATGCAACTCAACGCGTCTGAAATCAGCGAACTGATCAAGAGCCGGATTCAAGGCCTTGGCGATACCGCTGAAATTCGCAATCAAGGCACGGTTATTTCCGTGTCCGACGGTATCTGCCGTATCCATGGTCTGTCTGACGTGATGCAAGGTGAGATGCTGGAATTCCCAGGCAATACCTTCGGCCTCGCGCTGAATCTCGAGCCCGACTCTGTCGGCGCCGTTATTCTGGGCGACTTCGAACACATTTCCGAAGGCGATACAGTCAAATGTACCGGCCGTATCCTGGAAGTGCCTATCGGTCCGGAACTGCGCGGCCGCGTAGTGAATGCACTGGGCCAGCCGATCGACGGCAAGGGTCCGGTCAACACCAAGCTGACAGCGCCGATTGAAAAGATCGCGCCTGGCGTTATCGCCCGTCAATCCGTTTCGCAGCCAATGCAGACCGGCATCAAGTCGATCGACTCGATGGTGCCGATCGGCCGCGGTCAGCGCGAACTGATCATCGGCGACCGCCAGACCGGCAAGACTGCTGTAGCGATCGATGCGATCATCAATCAAAAGGGCCAGGACGTGACATGTATCTATGTCGCTATCGGTCAAAAGGCATCGTCGATCAAGAATATCGTGCGCGCACTGGAAGCACACGGCGCCATGGAATACACGATCGTGGTTGCTGCATCGGCTTCCGAGTCGGCTGCGATGCAATACCTGTCGGCCTACTCCGGCTGCGCCATGGGCGAATATTTCCGTGACCGCGGTGAAGACGCGCTGATCGTGTATGACGATCTGTCGAAGCAAGCTGTTGCGTACCGTCAGGTATCGCTGCTGCTGCGCCGTCCACCAGGCCGTGAAGCTTATCCTGGCGACGTGTTCTACCTGCATAGCCGTTTGCTGGAACGCGCAGCACGCGTGAACGAAAAGTACGTTGAAGATTTCACCAAGGGTGAAGTCAAGGGCAAGACTGGTTCGCTGACTGCTTTGCCGATCATCGAAACCCAGGCTGGCGACGTTTCCGCTTTCGTTCCGACCAACGTGATTTCGATTACCGACGGTCAGATCTTCCTGGAAACTTCCTTGTTCAACGCTGGTATCCGTCCTGCGATCAACGCTGGTATCTCGGTGTCGCGCGTTGGTGGCGCTGCTCAGACCAAAGTCATCAAGAACCTGTCCGGCGGTATCCGTACCGACTTGGCGCAGTATCGTGAACTGGCTGCGTTTGCGCAGTTTGCTTCCGACCTCGACGAAGCGACCCGCAAGCAGCTGGACCGCGGTGCACGCGTGACCGAGCTGTTGAAGCAGGCGCAATACTCGCCGCTGTCGATCTCGCTGATGGCCGTGACTCTGTTCGCAGTCAACAAGGGCTTCCTGGACAGCATCGAAGTCAAGCAGGTACTGCCGTTCGAAAGCGGTCTGCACAGCTTCATGAAGACTAGCCACGCGCCTTTGCTGCAAAAGATCGAAGAAACCAAGCAACTCGATAAAGATGGCGAAGCTGCATTGTCCGCTGCCGTTGCTGATTTCAAAAAATCGTTCGTGGCTTAATTTAACTGGGATCCATAACAATTGCGGGACAGAGTTTGAGAGGCGCCGAAGGGCGACGAATTACTCTCTCCCCAACTGACTAGGAAGGTATATGGCTACTGGGAAAGAGATACGCAGCAAGATCAAGAGCGTAGAAAATACGAAGAAGATCACCAAGGCGATGGAAATGGTCGCCGCATCCAAAATGCGCAAGGCGCAGGACCGGATGCGTGCGGCACGTCCCTACAGTGACAAGATTCGTAATATCGCTTCTAACTTGTCGCAAGCCAATCCAGAGTACACGCACCCGTTCATGGTGAAGCAGGACAATTCCAAGAACGTTGGTTTCATCGTCGTCACCACAGACAAAGGCCTGTGCGGCGGCATGAACACCAACTCCTTGCGTTTGCTGACCGCGAAACTGCGTGAGCTGGAAGGACAAGGCAACAAGGTTCAGGCAGTAGCGATCGGCAACAAGGGTCTGGGTTTCCTCAACCGGATCGGCGCCAAGGTCGTTGCACATGCCGTGCAACTTGGCGATACGCCGCATCTGGACAAGCTGATCGGACCAGTCAAAGTACTGCTCGACGCTTATCAGGAAGGTCGCCTGGACGCGGTTTATCTGGTGTACACCAAGTTCATCAACACGATGAAGCAAGAGCCGATGCTGCAGCAATTGCTGCCGCTGTCGAGCGATCGTCTTGAGGCCGATAAAGAAGGTTCGCATGCATGGGACTACATTTACGAGCCGGATGTGCAAAGCGTCATCGATGAATTGCTGGTGCGTTACGTGGAAGCGCTGATTTATCAGGCTGTCGCAGAAAACATGGCGTCCGAGCAGTCGGCGCGGATGGTGGCGATGAAGTCGGCTAGCGACAACGCGGGTAACGTGATCGGCGAATTGAAACTGGTATACAACAAGACGCGTCAAGCTGCGATCACCAAGGAATTGTCTGAGATCGTCGCCGGTGCTGCTGCGGTGTAACGCAAATTGCGTTTAACAGAAATTAATTTTATATATTGAAGGAACGAAAATGGCTGATGGCAAAATCGTTCAGTGTATCGGCGCTGTGGTGGACGTTGAATTCCCACGTGACGCGATGCCTAAGATTTACGACGCCTTGAAGATGGATGGCTCGGAACT
>Ga0210409_10000739_pt1 | contig 48466 bp, 79 predicted proteins | sample IncBWH17MmetaG_FD_161649 | JGI IMG/M metagenome (GOLD analysis project Ga0210409, IMG submission 161649) | Forest soil microbial communities from Barre Woods Harvard Forest LTER site, Petersham, Massachusetts, United States - Inc-BW-H-17-M | ecosystem: Environmental > Terrestrial > Soil >... | reverse complement strand
GTCATGGGAGTCGTTGTCGATCGCTTTATTGATTCCGGGGGCTTCATCCTGGGGTTCAGCAGAGTCGATAATGGCGAAGTCCGCCCCGCCCCAATCAAGTAGCTTCGTCAGTGAAGTCCGCAGCCTGAAACGGCCCAGAGATTACCTTGAGCGTCCTATCGAGGCTCGCAGCAATCTCATTTCTGACTAAGCGGGGGAGGATGATGCAGCCCTCGGAGGCTGAACCGGGGGCAACGATGGAGTCACCGTGAATCAGGAACCCGCCCCTCGAGAACATCTGGTTGGATGGATCCGGAGTGAGCGGGAGCACGAATGGCCCGTGAGTCAAAGTATCTTCTGGGCGGCCGATCGAATAGATGCCTTCCGGGATAGGACCAACGTTTGGCACGCTCTGCATTTCAGGATTGTTTTTGCCATCAGCGCGGCCGGAGTATCCGAAGGCCGTCAGGAATCCATCGGGAGTGTAAAATTTGCCAGTCGCCTGCTCGTAGGTCCACATGTTAGTCGTCTGCTGCCGCAGCAAAAACACAGTACGCAGCCAGTTCCAAAAGGCCCTTTCGCCAACTACGCTTTCCATTTGTGGCGTACTTCCGGATTTCCCCCAAGCGGCGCTCGACATCTATGTGCACCTCGTCCCGGTCGCGGATGGGAGTCGTTTCGCGCCGGTAGATGAGAACCTGAATCCCGGAGACGACTTCCCGGAGCGCAACGTCGTACTTCGATTCTTTCGGTTGCAGCATCCCGCGTCATTATGAACTATCTGACAGACAAGTAGATGAACAATGCAAAGCCTAGAAACAAAACCGCCATGAAGATGTTGCGCTGACGGTTCATGCCGAGATTTTGGGAGGAGCGACCGCAGGATTTGGGCTCAGGAGGTTTCCCCAACCGTGCTGGATGGCGTACTGGACGAAGACATGCCAGAAGCCGTGGAGCAGTACCACGCCCGAAGGAATCGCGATGGTGAGAACGTGACCACCCGCCGCGCCGTTCGACCACGCCCAGCCAATGCCGATTGTGGAAACGACGGCGAGAGCCGCGCGCACGGCGACATTGATTCCCGCGGTATGCTCATTGATCCATGGAGTTTTCGACCACTTTTGCAGGGCTTGCATGAGGTAAGCGCATACGGCCGCCGCGCCTAGTTGTGTCCCAAGTAACGAAGTTGCGCCGTCCATACAAATCTCCTTCTAAATGTGGCGGGGGAGGGAATTCAAGCCTAGAACGGGTTCCCCCGGCTGTCACATTACGGACGTGCTATTTTTCCGGATTTCGTAACAAGCTAAAGATTCTCAACTGCGGCGTTGTACGCATCCCACTCTACGCCCAACTCTTCCGCCATGAGCCGCTCGATCTTCGTGGCAAATTGGTGCTCACGAACATACGGCGCTTTCGGGTCGTCTCCTGGCTCATTCATGTTTCCCTCGGGCCGATTCTTTTCAAACTCAATGTCGAAGGCATCGGCCGCTTCCTGCGAGATGCCGCGCTTCCTGCATAGCCAGACTTCCACCAGCTCATGCAGACCAACGAGGAAGGAGTAATCCTCGGGCTCCATTTTGCTGACCATGATTCGAATGTTGCCGTCTTTAACGGTCCAATCCCCAACCGTGGGATAACGCTGCGCTTCGTGAGCAATGGTTTCAAGCAGGATATTCATTGCGCAGCCTCAAGTTCCATCTCGACTGCCTCAACGCGCGCGCCGATGTCGGTGCGGTATTTCATGCCAGGGACGAAGACGTTTTGCTTGATGTAGTGAATCAACGCATCGCGAGTTAGGGACACTCGAGAGCCACGGCCGGTCACCGTGAGAAGGTAGCCGCTCTTGGTTGGAACCTTGTAGCAGATTTCCCCTGTCTCTTCGTCCTCGACGCGCTCGAAGTTGTAGAGATGGATGTGCTGGCGCTGCTCATCGGTGAAGTCAGATACCGGGACGCCATCCTGCATGATCCAAAGCTTCTCTCCGACCGAGGTTCCTTCCGGCTCGACATCCACCTCGAGCGGAAACGGTTTGGCGACGAGGCACATGACCATGCCCACGCCTTCGTGGATCTCGATGCGACGGTTGATCCCCTTTGCTAAAGCGCTCAGCAACTCGCCTAGCGGGCTCGCCAGTCCTTCGATGAACTCGTAGGAGGAGGCAGGCACGCCGAAACGGCAGGTGGGCTCTAGGGCTACCAAACGACCGTCTGCGTGGATACAGTTAATGTCAAATACGCCGCGAAATCCTGATTCGCGCAAACGTTGTTCGATTTCAGGACGTAGGAGGATGGAAGCAAATAGTCCGTCGCCCTCGTCCACTCCGATGAAGGTGGTTCCCATCTCACCGCAAGTCTCCCCCGTTCCATCGTTGCCTTCTTTCTTCTCCTCAAAGTTCAGGAACCCTACCACCTTGCCGGCAGAGTTGCGCAGCCAGTCTTCGCCATTCCAGAACGCTGATGCCGCTACCTCGAGTCCTTCCACCACTTCCATCAAGTCGCAGTCAAACTTGCCAAACTCCATCTCGTTCCAAGACTTCTTGAGCTCGCGCAAGTGGAAGATCATGTCTTCGGAATTCTCGAACTTGCCCTTGTGCGAAAGATGCTTTGGCGCGTCGCCATTCTGCTTCAGGATGAAGCGAGTCTCGGGATGCTCTTCGACAAAGGCCAGCACTTCATCCGCGTCGGTAAAGTTTTGCGACCACGGCTGATCGAAGCCAGCTTCGCGAAACCACTTCTGCCCCGCCTGCCTGTCATTCTCGAGATCGTCTCCCATGGCCGAGCCACCGACAACGTGCTCGCCCATCTCCCGGAGCCAGTCTTGCCAATCGCCATGCGAGCAGCCATCGAAGACGAAGATGTAGCCCTTGCCCATGTAGCGATACCAGTCTTTGATGTGGGGGATGATGCCCTCTGCGATGCGAGAGCAGTCATGGTTGGTGATATGCAGGAGTACGTCGTGGCCTTCGACGTGAAGCAGGTAGGAAGCTAGGTCGGCAATCTCGCCGTGCTCGGAGACGAAGAGGAATTTCATGGAAGTTCAGGGGCGGACCAAGATGAGATGCCTCTACCGCAGAGCACCCAACCCGATGGCCCGCCCTGAAGACTAGCTTCCGCCGAACGTGCGGCCGACGCCGTAGCCAACGCCCATTTCGCCCTTTGTGGCGTTGCCTTCGGGCCGATACTCAGCGTCAATTCTGTGATGTGGCGCTTCGCTCAACTTTCCTTCAGCGTCCGCACCCATGCGGGCCATGCCGCCAATTTTGCTGGTTTCCTCTTCGCTGCCGCCCACGCCGGCCACGCCCTGGTAGAGACTCTTGATCGTTCTCTTGGCGCTTTCAATGCTGTCGTTCGCACTGCGTCCGCTCATGTTGTCTCCTTAGAACTGCTCAAAGATAGCACAGCCTGTCTACTTTCTACCCTCTCGTTCAATCTCATCCGCCCGTTTCAAGACTGCTCGGATGTCCGCCGAGGCGCCAAGTTCTTTCTTGGCCTGCGCGATGGCATCGTTATGCCGCGGAGCCTCAGTCCACGACGACGGTTTGGCTTTGGCTTCGGGCGCTTTCGGCTTGCCGTACTTCTGCTCGTAAGCCGCCTTCCCGCGAGCCATGATCTCCGAAGTTGGCGCGTCTGGATCTTTGGGAAGATCGCGCGTGCGCCGCATGGTTTCGTTCTGCTCGATGACCGCGCGAATCTTGGCTTGCTCGGCTTCGGGGAGCTTGCTTCGGCGCAGGATCGCGTCCAAGTCAATGTTCGACATGGACGGCTGGCCGAATTCTTGAGCAGCTTTCACGCTGGAAGCCTTCTCCGCCTTCAGTTCGGATGCAGCCTGCTCCGCGGCGGTCATAGTTTCTCTCGGCATCCCGGCTTCAGTGACCGCTCGCATTGCCCTTGGAGCATATTTTCCGCCAAGATACCGTCCAAGCGCACCGCCCGCCGTCCCGCCGATCCACCCGCCATAGGGTAAGCCCGTTGCGCGAACGCTCTCCGCACCAGCCAGAACGCCCGCCGTACCAGCGACGACGCCCCCAACCGTCCCGGCTGTCTTCTCGAGCTTCATTGCCCGTGAGTAGTTCTGCTTCGCTTTAACGTACTTGGAAGCTTCTGAAGCCCCGCCGCTCTTGTAGACAGACTTGATCTCTTCCACATCGGCAGCACGTCGCAGGCCCTTCACGGCGCGATCCATCTGCGCGGTCTTTCCGCCCTCTACCTTGTCCCAATCAATCTTGGTATCAAGGGCTTCGCGCCACTTCTTCAAGTCAGCGAACGACAGCCCCGAGGACGGTTGCTCGATGGCCCCCTCTGGCCCAGGCGCCGTTTTTGCCTTGTCCATGCCATCCCAATAGGCGACCATTTTCTTCACGACATCCGGCATCCCATGGCCGTGATTCGCGAGCGTCTTAATCGTGTTTAGTGATTCACGGATAGGAGCGGGATCAGCCGCCGCCTCGCCATGCGCTGCGACTGCTTCATTGATGCCTTGCAGTCCTCGCGTCTTCACGCCGACAGGGTTGTAGGAGGCGTTGATAGCCTTTGCGCCGGCTTCCGGAGCCGCCGAGAGAACCTTGCCGCCTGCCAACGTTCCAACGGTCTGACCTAATACCTGCGGTCCTACTTCGAGGATGCTGTCGATTAGAGTCGCGCGGGACTTCGGGTCGGAGAGTTGCTGTTTCCACCATGCCGCCGACTCCCCCATGGGCACGAACATCTGACGGCCAATCTCCTGCCCAAATCTCCCGACTGGGCCTGCATCCGGCTTGAATCCGTATTTCTGCTCATCGGGGGTGACTTTAGTTTGATGAAAGGGTGCCGCCGCAACTTGCAAGGGCGCCTTGAGCGTTCCAGCGAACGCCGCAGGAGCCCCGAAGCCACTCTTGAGAATCGGCATCCGCTCTTTACGGATGGACGCGTCAAACGCCTTCTGCTCTTCCGGTGACAGCTTCATGTACTGCTCAGGCGTGATGTTCTCAGGGACTGTATTTACGGCGGGAGTTGTCTTTTTTTGGACACCCTGATCGAAGTTGAAATCCGCGGGCAGGGTATCGGGAGCAGTCTGCTGGTCGAAGTTAAAGTCCGCAGGGAGCGTGTCGGGAGGCGCGGTTTGTGCCTGTTGTGGCATTAAGGCAAGGAACTCACTGAATTGTCCATGAAGATTTCTTCGGCATGGTCGGCGAATGTTTTCATGCGCTTTCTCAATTGAGCCAGCGTATCTTCAGATAATTTGGCCTGCTGCCCATGGCAATCCACAAGCACGAGTTCGCCGTCTTGATGCTTAAAGAGATAGAACGTGATGATTGGGATAGTTCCGCTCATGGTATTTTCACAATCCCACCAACAGAGCCTAAGAGTTCGGGGTTTTCATTGATAATTTTCTGTATCTTCCCCTCTAATGTCGCCACATCCATTGGTGGGCGGGGCCCCTCTTCCGCAATTGACTTATCCGTTTCAAGGACCAACTTCAGGTTCTTGGCGATAATTATCATCCGTTTGCTTATTGTCTCAATTTCCGCATCGGTGAAATCCTTAGACAGCCAATCGTAGACTAGCGTATCGCCCACGTCGGAATGAAAAAGCGAGAAGGCTAGGATCGGAGCGTACCCAATTGCGCGATTGCTCATGGAGTCTTCACGACGTGCCAAGGCTCAGACGGGCTATTTCGTTCGTAATGACGGCCATGGTATTCCTTCGTTTGCTTGCTACTCCCGCCCCGAATCGCTTCCGGACGGTCAGCCAGATCACGGAATTCCGATGCAGACCGATGAAACTGTTCCAGCGTCTCACCCATGGACTCGGCGCTTTGATAGAGCGTGCCATCTTCGTCGTCCAAGTCCTTGAGTTGATATTTCCCGCGCACGCCATGGATGCCGAGCAATGGAAGATTGGCAAGGCTTTTCGCGGCCATGAATCGCTTGGCTTCGGGAATGCCTTGCCCGAGAGCGTTGGAGAATTTGGAACCCATCCAGCCATCCGGCCCGAAAAGTTCCGGATGATCCCTAACGATGCCTTGCATGATTTCAAGATTCTGGACGGCGTTATTCGCCAAGTCCATCTTGTCCAGTTCCTTGCCAGTAAGCGGCTTCGCTACCTTCAGACCTTGCCGAGCCAATTCTTGCAATACCAGACCGCGCGCCTTGCTGGGAACCTGTGCCAATGTAATCCCGGTGGTGGGATCGCTGATTTGCTTGGCCCATAGAGAGATCGCCCCCGGCTGTCCGGCTTGCGCCAATTCCTTCCGCTTGCGCTCTTCGCCCATCTTGGCGACTTCGGCTCGCATAACCGTAGCCTTGGCCTGAGCAAGCCGCTGATCGCGCTGCGCTTTTACGTTTTGATACTTAGCAACCTCTTCGGTCGTCATCTCCTCGGGCGTCAAGTTTCGAGTCTTGATGGTATTGTCTGGATTTCGTACTACCTTCCCAGCGGCATCGCGCACTGGAACTAGGCCGCTCTCCTTGCGCAGATTCTCGATCATTTTCTCGGTGTCGAGGCCGACTTTGTTCATCATCGCCTCGCCCTTTTGTCCCCGATCCTGTTGCTTATTCCATGCGGCCAGTTGCTGCCCGCCCGTGGCAGGCTTGCCCATGACCCCGCCCTGCACCATCTGCTGCTGCGCGCGCGCCTCGGGGCTGAGTTGCTGTCTCTGCGGGAGTCGGCTAATCATGCTGGCCGACTTCTGATCCAGCTTCATTTGATCCTGAATCACCTTGACTGCAGCCTGCCGCTCGGGAGTGGCCGCGTTCTTGTCGTCAATCCCGAAGGCTTTGGAGATGATCTTGGAATGTTTCTCCTGGTTCTTGCCGTTGAACATCTCGCGCAGGTTTTGTCGGTTCGTCTCCATCGAACCCTGTAACTGGCGAACCTGCTGAACGCTCTGCTGCAACTGCTGCTGAATCTGCTGCTTCTCTTCCGGCGTCTGCGCGGCCTGAAACGCTTGCGCCAGCTTCATGTTCTGCTGCTGAATCTGCTGGAGTTGGCTTTTCGCTTCCTCCATGCCTTTGTAGTTCCCGACGAACTGCTGGATGACCTGCTCGGTTTCCCGCTGCTTCCGTTTCTGGACTTGGCCTACGATTGACATGGCAATGGCAGGCAATCCGCGCGCAGACCACTTGCTTCCCTGCTGCTGGCGGGAAAACTCCGGACTCATTTCCGTCATGCCCGAAGTGCTCGGAGCCTGCGGCTGAGGCAGGACGTTGACCTGCGGGACGGCGGACTGCGGTTGCTGCGGAAGTGAAGTATCAGGTGCGCTCATAGGCTGAAACTCGAACTGCTCGACCCAGAAGAACCACCACCAGAGGACGAACTGTAACCGATCCCGCTCAGATCACCGATGAATCCGCCGATCGCTCCCAGCGTGTTCTGCCAGCTTTCCGAGGCCTTCTCGCTTGCCATTGGCCCCTCGATGCTCTGCGCCAAACTAAACTCCCGGCCTTGAGACGCATTCCACATGTTGAAGTAGTCCTGCGCCGCAATCGCATTCTCCTGCGTTGTCGCGTCTGACATGTACATCGAGTTCTCAAGCGCGGCCGTCGAAGAGTTCGGACTAACCCCCTGCTGACCGAGTTCAGTTTGAAGGGTTCCGTAGCCCTTGTTGATGTTGGTCTGCATGGCCGCAATCGTGGCATCCACGTTCTGTTGAGTCAATTGCGAGTTGTAGCCGCCCTGCGAGTTCAGAAGCTGCTCCAAGTAGGTGCCGTACCCTGTGTGGAAGGTGCCAGCAAGGGAACTCTGCAGCGCAGTCTGCTCTTGTGTGTTGAACCCAGCGATTCCCGGAGCCGCTCCTCCCGGTCCAAGCGGACTCGCCCCCGTAGTCGGTGCTGGCGGTGCTCCCGGTACGGTGCCAATCGGGTTCCCTGTCGATCCTCCCGGAGCCGCCCCACCTCCCGGCATGGCTGGTGCCCCCGTCGAGCCTCCCGGAGTCATCCCCCATGCTTGCGGCTTCACTCCCGGCATGGCTGGCCCAGGAGGATTTGGATTCGTCGCATTGCCGAAATTGTAGTTGCCAGGGCCACCCGTTGGCATTGCCGCCCAATTCGTCGTTGCCATGCCGTCAGAGAGCCCGGTCGGATTGATTGCTGGCGATGCCATGAATCACCTCGAATACGTGTAACTTGCTGTGCGCAAAGACATTTGGCGAGAGTTGTGCATTTCGTCCCTTTGCATTTGGGATCGCAACGCCAGGACAGACACATCCACGCCGAGAGCCAATAGCCGATTCTTGAACATCTCGATGTACGTCTCCGCGCCTTCCCCGAGTGCCAAGTTGTAGCAGGCAAGATACTGGACAGCCTGTTTCCACGAACTCGGCGTAAAAACTACCTGATTTGCTACCGAACTGGCGGGAAACGGGTGTCTCAATTTGACGCGCACGAAGAACTGATATGCCTGATCCGGAACCGGCCCAACCTGCAAGACTGAGCCAAAGCGCGTGTAGTAGACCGGAGGAGCCTGTCCAAGTTGCCCTGCCTGATTCGACGTGACGCCGTAGGAGTAGAGGTCGATGGTTGTGACGCGGCGATACTCGAGCGCGCGCCCCGCGCCTGAAATCCCCGGAGCAAACCACATCCAGAACGTGTAGACATCGGTGATGTCGACGAACTCCGCGGCAATGGGCTGGAACTGCGGAAAGTTCGTATTGCCCGCGATGGTTGCCTGCAGCGATGCAATCGTCACAACCGGATTGCCCTGCACGAGGGAAAGCGTAGCCGCTGGGGGAACCGGAGTCTGGTACTTCAACTCTTCAAACTCGAATGTCTCGGTAAGTTGGTCGATCGCGTCTGTCACGGCGACGACGCCGATGGAGCCGTCCGCGGTGACGCCCAGGTCTGTCCGGTTGTCGAACTTAGGCGGCAGTCCGGTTACGGCGTCTCCAACTGTGTAAGACATGCAAGTCCTTCATATCACAAAGATTCGTAAAACCGCAGAAGCTGTGTCGCATTTCAGATAAACATTCGTCGTCGTCCACGCCGTTCCGGTGTTTGGGAGCTGATAAACCCGGCAGGCCCGATCTGAAATGAACCAGTAGAAACTCGGGATTTTGGCCTGCCCTTGTCCATTCGTGAGTGAGTGTGTAACGGAAAACTCCGTGTTCGCTCCTGTCGGCGCCGTCACGTTAATCCACTGGCCGTTCAGATTGCCGGTGTATGTGTTGGATCCGGGGTTGGTGTTGGTCTGCGTCGAGACGCCCAGGTCGATACCTTTGTTGAACTCGCTAAAAAGGTTGAACACCCTAAGCTTGAATTCGCGCTCGTTCTGGAGTTGTCCCGGTTGCTCACTCGGTACGACTTGTCCCATAGGACGCCTCCATCCACGCACCCCATTGCGTGGGGCTAGGACCGCCCAGAATCGCCTCGCCGTCCCGGATGACCCATTGACCCTTCTCGACCACTTCTCGCGCCTCCGGATGGCTCTGCTGCACTGCCTTGATGGTTTCTACGAGCGACCGAGAGTGTCGCGTCGGCTCAATCGGGATTTTCTTGAATCCGTCCATTTTTGGACACCCTTTACCCTGTGGCGCCCTTCGTGTCAGCCGCCACTACCGAGACGGTCGAGATTCTGAGCAGTGGCAGATTCTTCCACGGATTTCCCCCGGTGAGGACCGGAGCGATGGAAGCCTGAATCATCTCATCGGCCAGCCGCACGTCGCCGTAACTGGTCTGCATGAGGGTTCCCGGATTCATGTTGATCGCCTGAGAGGTCTGCGTACCGTTGGTTGGCCCCGTCAGGGATACGGTCGCTTGCCCCTGGTACCCCGCAATCACAGTTGGGAATGGCGCATTTTGGGACTGGATCCGCAAGCGTCTCATGTTGACAAGGTGGCCCAACTGAACGACTTCGCCACGGAACTTGATGAGTGGGACTGGCATGTAGATGGCCGCAAAGACGTTGCTCAGGTAGTTGTTCAGCAAATTCGTGTTTGCGTCGTAGTCCACCGGAACCAACTGAAATAGTTGTCCTGAAGTTGGCCCCGTGGAGGTGATGGCACCAAACAAGAAGTAGCGCAACTGGAGTAGGACGTTGACCGCCGACCCATCTGTCACATTGAATGAGTCACTGGCAAAGGTGATCGGCGTGGTGAGTGTATTGAATCCCACGGCGGCGCCGGCTTGGGAGATGTACTTCGAGAAATCCCACACATGCCATGCCTGCTCTTTCAGGTTGAGGTCGTAGACGCGGCAGACATATTGCGTGGTCGTCGAAGGCAAGGGTTCCGTTTGACCGTTGAAAACAAGCAGATAGTGCAATTCTCCCGCAATGGTCACGATGCTGGCGAAGTACCAGTAATTGATTGCCCAGACTCCGGGATTGTTGATGACCTGCGAAGTCCCGCCTTGAACCTCGAGCCTCTTTCTCTGAAAGTTTATGTCCGCGATGATCTTATCGCCAATGTTGGTCAGTCCACTTTGCAGGGACATTTCGTACACGTTGTCATTGGCAAGGAAGATGCCAAATTCCCCGTACTGCTGTGCGGTGTTAGCCCAAGCTCCCTGCCCGAATTGCGATGACCACAGATGGTAGAAAAGAAACGGGTCGATACCGGAAGGCCCCGGATCCATCTGCGACAAGCCATTCTGCCGGAAGATCCCCGCGCTCCTACCTTGCGCATACAAGCCGGTAATCTGGTCGGGCTGGTCTGCGAGCAAGTTGAACCCGCCGATGTTTCCAGCGAGAGTGGAGAAGTTCGCCGGATTCCAAGGATCCGTCGCGCCCGTGCCGCTGTAAGCACCCACCCCCGACCATGCGATTGTGGGACTCACGAGATTGCCGACAGGTCCGCCCCCGGTAGGGAATCGCGCCTCTCCAATGACCAGACGCCCGCCAAGTTCGATCATCCATGAGCCGGTCACATACGTGGTCGCCGTTTGGAATCCAGCCGCGAAACTGTAGGAAAAGACTCCATTCAGCATCGGCCCGGTGAAGAAGATCGTTGCTCCGTTGGTTCCACCACCTGCGGCCACATTGTTGATTTCCACAAACGCGATGGTGCCCCCGTTGAAATAGGACAAGGGCTGAAATTCGCCAGGGTTGATCCACGTATGCACCAGATTGAGAGTGCCGCGCGCCAAGGGTGTTCCTCCGGCCGCCCCCAATTGCGAAGTGTAGACGGCTATGTTCGTGACAACGAGAACTTGAGTTGCCCCGCCATACCCAGGAGTCCCAAAGGCCGCCGCGCCAAAGGAATACTCGCATTGCCCGACGACTACTTCTCCGGGAGCAAGCGTGGTCAAGTAAGGCGGGTTGGAGATCCACGGGCTGGAAGTCAGGAAGCCGTTAATCGACTGCGTGTTGACCGTTCCCGGCGCCAGAGCGTTCTGATCCAGCGTGTTGTAAGGCTTCGAGTAATCGAGTCCCGCGGTCGGGACATAGATAACTTCGAGGTCGGTCTTGGCCTGAATCGCCATTCATCAGCTCGTGGGGGGAGTAAACGTATGGTAATAGACGATCAGTTCAATCCCACCCGCCCCCGGATTTACGTCTGTCGTAATTCGTATCTTCGCGGCCGCGCCTTGCACCTGCGCGGAAGTTCCTGACTGCGCCAAGCAAGTCCCCGTGGTGCCAGATACCAGCGTGCTCTGTGTCGTGCAAAAGCGATTCGCCGTGGAAGCATCGCCGATCGTGAAGTTCGATGCAGTCGTAACCGTTGTCGTGATTCGATAGACCACGGCATCAATCACTGAATTAGCAGGCAGACAATTCAAGCCCGTATCGGTAGTCGTACCTCCGGTGTTGAGCGTGGTCGAACCGGGAGTGTTCTCACAGACCTGGGCTTTCGCATTTGCTGTAGAACCGTTCTTGCCGAACGTCACCAAATTGATGAACGTGCCCGTGCTTGCGTTGGTAGTCCCGATGGTCCCTTCAAAGTCCGTAGCCGTGATCGGGCCAGGCGCGGTCGTCGAGCCGTCAAAGTTGAAATACCAAAAGAACGGCGAGCCCGAGGAGTTGTTTTCTATGTACCAGCGGCCCTTCTTGGTGCCTGCCGCCACGTTAGGATCAACGCCGGTACAAACATCAGAAGTGGATGTCCCGCCTCCAACCAGTCCGGAGGCCCAGCAAATGGGTAGAGTCCCTTGAAAGCGCTGGCTGGGTGATTTTATGCCGGTAATCGAAGTACGACTAAATCCCCAATTACGCACTAGGTTCGTGTTTACTACGCCCGCGCCAGTACCCGAAGCAGATGCTGCCAGAATGCCATCAAGACCGTCATAAATCCAAGTATTGTCGGCAGGGGCCCCACCAAAATTCGCCCAATCTGAGCGCGTAACTTGAAGACCATGCACGACGCTATAGGGATTTAAAGTCACCTTCAAGCCGGCGACAAAAAACCCATCCGCAAAGCTTAGGGTTCCAACAGGCTTATTATCCGCTGCCCATATAGCACTGCCATTCGTGGTTTGTGTGCCCCAATTCGGTTCGACGATATAGGTAGAAGTATTATCCAGCGTGTTCGTCGGCGTGACCACTGCCGGGTAGCGAGTCGTCCAGCCTCCGGAGCAGGTAAGCACGGTTGCCGTGTTGGAAGTGATGACGCAGTACTGATTCGCGCCCGTTCCGGCAGTGATCGTAGCCTGATATCCGGCCCACTGGTTCGAGGTGTAATTCGCCGTCGCGGTCGGGGCTCCGCTGGGTACCAGAACCGCTGCACTGGTTCCGCCCGTCCAATTATGAGTCGCATCCGGCGAGCCTGTTGCCGCCGTAATTACCATCACTGGCGAAGCCACCGAGAAAGCCGGCGCCGCGGAAGGAGTGTATGTGCCGCTTGTGGTCCCATCCGTCCACACATGACTTGAGTCGGCTGTGCCGCTACAAGCCTGAACCAAAAGGTTACCGGTTCCGGTTGGAGCCGGAGCCACTACCTTACAGGCCACACTGGTAGTCGCTTGGGTAACCGTGTCGCCAACTCCAATCGTGCCCGAAGTGACCGAACCGGTCACAGTGCCAATCGAGACAGGAACATTCAACAGTGTGCCGGTAGAGCCGGTAGTAGCTTGCGTCACCGTTTCCAGTTTAACGAAGGTGCCAATCGTATTAGCTCCAGCTATCGACTGGTTCGTATTGGTCAGAGTGGTTGCATTGCCGCTGGTAGCAATGATCGGAGACTGCTCCGTACCTGCTCCGGTCCAGACACCGCTGGTCGTGATGTTGTAACCTACGCCGTCGCCTCCAGCAAAAGACCCCTCGATTCCAGCACCCACGCCCGGAGTAACGCCAGGCGAGAGATGGAACCATTGATCTAAGCCGAAACTATTACGCACAACGTAAGGGCCTCCACTCAGGAAATATCTGCTCTCCGTTCGTGAGTCTTCTACGATGACATACTCGCCAGCCGCGCCGGTCTGTCCACAAATATCGTACCCGGTTTGTACCCCTTGCTGAGTGGACGTTCCAAATCCGTCCTCGAAGCTATCGTTATCGAATTTAATCTGCCCGCCGCCGAAGTTCTCGAAAGCGTAAGCCGGGTTGCCCTGAAAGTCGCTGGTGTCTACGGTAATGGAAATTGCATTGGTGGCAAGCGTGGATGCCACGCAATTCGATCCGGCACCGACCATGTAAGCCGCTTCGGTAAAGTTCTCGAACTCGTTGTTCGTATTTAGGATGCTGGAACCCTGTGCGCCACCCCCCGCCGCTGCGATTTCTAAGCCTACTGTGGCAACCCCATTTCCGTTAAAGGTGTTGCGATTAAAGTGTATTAACTGAGTGGCAAGATCAGGCCCAGGGGAGCCGGTGTAATTTAAGCTGACTAACGGGCTGCTAATGTTTTGGCTGGCGGTCGTAGACCAGATCATGTTATCGAAGTTTCCGTAGGTGCCGCCTGTCGTGGTTGTCAGTATCGAAGTATTTGTAGCCGTCTGATTTAAGCCACACCCGAAACGCTGAGAACAGGTCCAGTTGAACCCGTTCATGTGATTGGCGGATAGCGTTCCGTTGATGTTGTAGAGGCCAGACAAGTGGAGTTCCCGGTTATATACGTTAGCCTGCGATCCATTGATACGATTTGATCCATAGGCTCCAATGATTGCAGCTTGTAGCGCTGGCGTGTTCGTCGCTGGCGCGGCAGAGGATGCGGCCCCCCACCATTCCGGGAACACTTTATCGACGATAGTATTGCCGGTGAAGTCCAGCGTCCCTTGTCCAGCCAGACAATTCGTGCAAATCTGCTGCGCGGGAGCATCCACCGGACCTTGTACGTCAATGACTGCCGAGGAAGGAATCACCGACAGCGCGGTATAGCTCCAAGGCGATCCAAGCGGAAGCGGGTCTACGGGAATCGTCTGCGTAGGATTTTGGTTCCCTCCCGGAGAGGCTAATTTGTAGGTCGCGCACAGATTGAAACCCCAACCCGTAACCGGCTGACTACCTCCACTTATATACCCGGCTGATCCAGCTGGTTGGGTATAGCCGCTCCCTGGAATACAAGACGCCTCATTCAGAAATTGCTGGCCTCCGAATCCGATCACCAACGATCCGGTAGTGGTTGGGATCGAAGGAGGAGAACCGAACTGGCCTAGAGCGGTCATCGTGGTCGAACCAGCCCCAGTTTCGGCTCCCGATCCTCCCGTCTCTGCGGCGATGACAGGCCCCATCCCGGAAATTTCCCAGAGGATGCAGCCATTCGCCACACTCTTTGGATTCCCTAGATTGTCCTTGTAGGTAATCGTCGCCGTAACCGAGCCACCAGCAACGTTAGCTCGGCCCCATGCACTGTTGACGGCAGGCAGGTTATATCCTTGCTGGGTTAGTTGTAGATACCCGGCGCCTTGTGTATCCGTGACTGATCCGAAAGGAATAGTGGCCCCGGTGAAGCGATGCGTCTCTAAAAAAATCAGCGCGTTTCCTGCGGTGATTCCCGTCAGAGTTACAGAACAGGAAGAAGTCAGGGTATTGACATTAGAGGCACCAGTACCCTGTACGAAGCCCGCTCCCCCTAGAGGAGTCGTGGAGGTAATAGGCTTTAGTTGTCCGCCTAGTTCAAACTTCACCTTCACATTCGGAGGGTAAATTATGGATTCTTGAGAAGTCGGTCCCGTAAACAGGATTGTCGCCGGATTAGCCCCAATGGTACTAAGAACATGCGTAATACAAGCCGTGTCATCCGTGGATCCGTCCTGAGCGCAAGCATAGTTGCGCAGATCATAGATCGGATTGCTTTGGAAACTTGGCGTGGTACTGGTCCCGTTTCCTACTAAAAATCCTGGAACGGATAAGTTTGGGATTCCGCCGAAGTTTCCGAGATTGTTGAATTGGAGTTGAGTGTTTACTCCGCCAGGACTGCCGCCTCCGCCGCCACTAAAGTTTTGCCAGATCGTTCCATTCCATTGCCGCGACACTAAATTGGAAACGTTCCAATAAAATGCTCCTGGAATGAGCGGAGCCGCGGGAGTTCCTACTTCCACGTCAAGATAGCCAAACGAGGAAGGGCCGGCACCAAAGCGGATAGCGGGAAGCGGAGAGGATAGAGCCGTAGATAAATTCGGGCTACCCCCCGTGACTCCAAGCACCACATCCACACATTGAAATGAAGCATTCGGGCAGAGCGTAAAGCGCCACTGCGACCCGGAAGGAGCAATAAAATTTGACGAGGGCAGAGAAACGGTTAGGGCGCCTACGTTACTAAATGATCCGTGATACTGCTTAGTAAAACCTTGCCCGCCGTTCCATGTGTACGGTCCCGGAACTCCCGGCGTCGGTACGAAGTTGATGGTGTACGTCCCATTGTTCCACGTTTGCGCATCCGGGTCAGTAATCGTCGCGGTGATATTGCTTGTTTGGCATAACGCACACAGAAAAGCCTGGGACACGACGAGCAGCAGCAGCAGTTTTTTCATGGGATAGGTCTCATCGCGAGATTGCAACCCACCCTTGAAAATAATCGATCTTGAGTGTCGTTGCTGCCGATTGTCGGGTGACGTCGGTGACATAAGGGGAGAGACTTACTGTGGGCACGTTGGTCGCGATGGAAATCTCCGCTCCACCATCGACCGAGAACAAGACCGTGCCAGCCGTGTTTGAGTGGATGCGAAGATCGTGATAGTTCGTGTCTAATGTTGCACCCGTGATGGTTGTCCGCGTCGAGGTGCTGGCCTTGCGGCACACTGCGGTAAACGTTGTGTCCGATTGCGTCGTATCGAAAGCAATTGCTATGACATTGCCGGATAGTTCTCCGATTCCAGTCCCATCCTGAAATCCGAAAAAATAAGTGACATTGGTAGTGTTGCCGAGCGCCACACGGATTTTGTAATCGAAAGTGGTTCCGCTGAAGGGCGTCATCAGCCCATTCAGCGTTGAACCGCTAATGCCGCTGCTGTAAACCAGCAGTGCATAATTTCCGGACACGTTGCCGGATGTAAGCTTTAAGACTCCATTGGTGCCGCTGTCTGAGGGGGAGAGGTTGCCAATGCCGGCTCCGGTTCCGGTAGTAAATCCAGTCCAACTAATTCCAGCCCCGCCAGTGTTCAGAGCAACGTTCGACTGGGGAGCTGCGTTCAGTGAAGTGGACGTTATGAAGTCGTCGAAAAACCAACTGTATTTGCTTGGGTCAAGGAAAAAACTTGGCGGGCCGGTGTTGGTGCCGTTCGCATCAGCGATTGCGGTGGTGATATTGGTGGTGTCAATGGTGTTGTTTTGCAGGATGTTGGACGATGAACTGTTGTCAAAGCTAACCGCAGTCGTTCCGTTTCCACCGATGGCATTGTTGCTGTAAACTCCGCCCGTCGTTCCTGTGACCGTGATTGCAGTGCCAAACGGAAAGCTGGAAGTCCCGAAAAACTGATTGTTGACAACACTGATATTTTTGCCCGCCGAACTTATATCAACGAAGGAAGTCGGACTCGCGCCGCCAAATGCCGAGCGAAACCAGTTGCCGTTCATGGTGTCGTTCGTGCTGGATGCTCCGGTAACCTGAACGCAATTCGTTGCTGCAATGCAACGGATGTCACCGCCGATGATGTTCACGCCCTGCGCGTTGGTGAGTACGATATCGGGGCCAGCACTGTTGACGATGTGGGGATCAACAATCGTGATTTGACAGGGAGTGCTCAGTCCGCAATTATTTCCGTTGGTCGAAGTAATTTGCAGAGCTGCAGCAGCCGAAGCCGGTTCAAGAATTGGACTGATAAAATGAACGTCCTGGCTGGCAGGATTGCCGGCTGCCCCGGTGATGACCACATCACCACCACCTGCCGCAACGTTGATACGCTCAATCCAGAGATCGGCAGCCGAATTAAAGATGTTTAGCGCATTGGTGATGACATGCCCGCCCACGGCAGCACTCACACAATCCTCTAAAATCGTGGAATCGCCGGTCTGCATATCAAAGGAATTTGTGACCGCAGAGAGGTTCGAAATTGCGTTGACTCTGTGGAAAAGGTTGTTGGCACAAGCTAAACAATTGATCAAGCTAGCCGAATCCCACACTTCAATTGACTCGAAGGTCCAAAACTGAACATTGAGGAGCTTCAGTCCGTTTGGGCCGCCGGTGAATGCAAGGTTGCGTTTGAACGTAATGCCCTGGATCGATCCGAAGAGAAGCGAGGTTGCAAATGAGGGACCGGTGATGTCGAGGAAATCATTCCCCGCCGTCGTATCCATCAGGACTGTGGAGCGTTCTCCTTGTCCTACCCAATGAATGCCGTTCGCCTGAATTGTCAACGTGGTCGAGTAGTTACATTGCGCGGCTGGAAAAATCACCGTGCTGCCACTGCCAGCTAATTCGGCTGCGGTTTCGGCTGCCTGAATCGCGGTTGTGTCATCGGTCGAGCCGTCGCACTTGGCACCGTAGACACTGACCGGAAAGGCTGTTAAGAGAAAGGGACTATTCGATGCATTGATTGATCCCGTCCCGCTGTACGTCTCACTCGCGCCAGTGCCGACCGCCATGGCTGCCGCAGTGTTAGTCCCACCGGTGAGCGCGGAAAAAGCGTTGCAGGTTGGGCAAGCGATCGTTCCCGTCGTCGTAATCGTTCCTCCGGTGATTGGAGAGGTCGTCGCAATGGACGTGACCGACCCGCCACTCGGAACCGGATTTGTCGTGTAGCCCGTGAAAACTACAGTGACCGACCCGCCACCTGAAATCGCCGTCACATTCACGCGCGAGTAGTTCGACACGAAATGAACCGCGTTCACGTTCCCGTTCGACGTGCACGCCTGCGAGGCAACGATGTCACCCGAGTTCCACGTCACCCCATCTGCAGACGAATCTACTTGCACCTGGCAAGTCGCCAGCGTGCCTGATTTCGTCCAAGAGATTTGCTGGTAGATCGAGCCGGAATTCTGAAGGTTGATGCCGGAACTAGCAGAGACGGTGGAAGCAACAAAGCGGAAATAGGTGCTCTGGCCCTGCGCGAACGGAGCCAGCAACATCAAAATGAGAAGAACTTTGCATTTCACTTCCCGCCTCCGACTGAGAGTTGGAGTACGCCTGAAGTCAGCGTTGTGACCTTGATTCCGTTCTGCCATCCCAAAAAGCCGAAGTTTTGCTGAAAGTTTGGAGAACTCGCCTGTGAGTCGATGATGGGCTTCGACGCGGCATTCTGCATCACCACCTGATCCCCGGCACTTACCGCATCGGTCCATTGAGCCGTGACGATCTTCACCGGAAACGCATAGGAGAACGGAAGAGAATCTATCCTCCAGACTGTGCCGCTGGTATCGTTAGCAATAAGGCACCTCTTTTCAGGTACTTAGCCGCCTCTAGCAGCAAGTCCGGATCGTCCTTACACAAACCCAAAACGCGATTACAGCGGGGACAAAGGATTCCGCGAATCGCATTTGTTTTATGACAGTGGTCAAGATGAAACCTTTTCTTGGTGTGCTGTGTCCGTTTACAGATAGCACAACGTTTGCCCTGTCTTTCCCATTCCTGATTCCAGTCATCAAGAGTAAATCCGAACTCATGGCGATACCGAGATGCTGTTGCACCTTTGTCCGGATTGAGGAATTCCCATCTCCTCTTTTGGGCACGCAGGCGTTCACGATTTTTCTGGCGATACTTCGCTGCTTGCTCACGGTATTTTTCAGGATTGTCTTCGCGCCACTTCTTGAGTCGAATCTTGGATTTTTCCGATTGCTCCCTATATTTCTCCGGGTTTTGGGTGCGCAATCGAATTGCCCGGTCTCGAGCGGACATCCTCCGACGATTCGTTGCCTCGACACTGTATCCGGCATATCTCTCAAGAACTTGTCTCATTTAGCAAACATATCGTTAATGCTGATATTTTGCTATGGAATAAAATTTATTCCTTATCGTCCTGCTCCGCCTTCTCTTTCGCGTCCTGCTCGGCTTCGCGCTCCGGGGTGCAGACATGGCTCATGGCTTCGACATTCACACGATACATCCCGCAATGAATACAGGAGCCGTCTGCTCGGTACTCATGCGCCGTTGATGGATGCCCGCGCCGTGCCATATGTCAGCCCAAATTAAAACTAACGTCCACCTCTATGCCCAGCAGATCCACCGTTCCCGTGCTGCCGTTGGTGATGTCCCACTCGATGATGATGTCCGAGTTGCGATTCATGAACCACTTCTGATTCGCGACCGGAATCGGAATCGGCGTCACGTTCACGTTCGCACTGAAAGCCGTCACCAGCCCGTTCGCCGCGTTCGTCAGGATCGTGTTCACCGTGGCCGTCGGAGACGCGCCTTGTGCGTAGACCGTCTCGGTAATCCCAATCGTGTTCGTCGCCGCATTCGCCGTGTTGATGACATACCGCGGCGTGATCTGCTTGATGAGAATTCCCTTGGGACGAACCGCGGTCACCGGAGTCAATTCCGTGATTCCGGTAAAGGGCGGAATCCCCGTCACGCTTGCAGGAGTTGTAAAGACGTTCGCAGCAATTGGAACCGGCGCTGTATGTGCATTCGCGAGACTGAAGAACGTGATATGCGTTGCATCGGGAATCGCGCTGATAACAGCCGTCTCTTGGACGGTCGAGGCTACCGTGTCCACAAGGCAGGCTTGGCCTACCGAGAAATTCACGCTGGACTTGACGGCAACGTTGATTGCGTTCCCTGCAAGGGAGTTAGCCGTAGAGAGCGTATTCGGCCAGCCCACCGGCTGACCATGCGAACCTCTGGGAATGGAGTTCCCAAAAGCTTCCTGCACGAAGTCCTGCATCCCATACTTCCGCAAGATTCCGGAGATCGGGATGGCGATCTGGCTTGCAGTTGTGGTCGAAACGTTGAGCGACCACGAGCCCGAGGCGAGGCGCGTATAAGCCCCCGTGCCAGTGCCCGTGGCGATCACCATGTCGGTGATGCCGAAGGTCAGGATTCCATCAGGAAAGGCAGTATCGTAATGCTGGACCGATTGCGTGCGCGACATCTTTTACCTCCCACCGGGGCGATACATGCTCACCCGGCACATGGGTTAGTTGAGGCTATTTCTTCTGTTCAGTTGTCCAAACTGGCCCACGCTTCCCGGAATGCTGGTCGGGAGGAATCGGCCTTGGATCTTCTCCCTGCTGCGGGATGCGGTGATCCTTGTCCTCGCAGTGATTCAGGAGAATATGTCGCGTGTTCTCGAAATGCTTCATGGCCGCCGTGTTTCTGGGCTCGTGCCCGGAGTAATTCGCGTCCTCAAGGTCGGCGGTAGACTTAACCGAGCAAACGGGGTCCTTCTCGCTGATTCGGGCTCCGGGTTGTCCTTTTACGAGTGGCATCAGACATGAACCTCGTTTAGCACTGCGAACTCGCCGTAGTGATGCAATGCGGCGAAGTTGTAGCCCAAAGCCGCTTCGTGCTCAGTCTCGAAATATCCTTGGCGCCGCTTCTTCCCATCGACCCACACATAGCTTTCCCACTCGCCAGTGTTCCTGTAGAAGCTAACGCCTTTATGCTTGGACGTGGTGGCTTGGTTGCGCTTGCCGGTGTTGCAAAGATTCTGTCGATGAGTTGCGGGCCGAAGATTGTATCGCTGGTTATTCAGCGAGTCACCGTTCTTGTGGTCGCCGTGGTCGCTGCGTTTTTCTAAGCCGAGAAGTTGCCTGTGCATCAGAACGATCTTTCTTGTGACTACATCCCGGCGAGCCGCATAAAACCTAACGTTGTCACCTGATTTACAGCGCTGCGCATACCACTTGTGCTTATTGAGTTGGTCGAAATCCTCATCGTCTACCAGCGTTTGGAGCCCGCGAGTGAGAGGGATAATTTTCATGCTGCAATCTTACGAGAAATAGACATCTTCGTCAGGTTGATTTGGCGTGCTCAGCTTCGGATGCGGTTGCAAGTCGGAGATGTTCTGCTTCACCCGGCGTGCGATGTCCGCTTCGCGCGAGCCAAGCAGTCCAAACGCCCCTCCGGCCTGAATGTCAGAGAACTCGGGAGAGATGAGCCGGCCCTGCTCCCAGTAGGCGTCGTCGAGGTTCATGCGAATCCCCGAGCGCTGGCAGTAGAACCAAGCTCCCGACTCGATCTTTTTGGCGGCCCACATTTACGCTGCTCCGCGTGTCCTTTTCGCCACTTTGGGGTCGTTCATCCAGCGATCCGGAGGCGTATCCGGAACGCCGCTTTTGCGCAATGAACGAATCTCATCGCGAGTCTTACTCTTCGGAGAACTCGCCTTCTTTTTCGCCATTACGGTCCAAGGCTCCCAAAGGTGTTGATCCACGTATCCGCGCCAGCCGAGTATCGCGCGATCGCCAAGAACTTCAGCGCTTGCTGATCGAAGTCGCGGTCGTAATCGCCGTAGATCGGTTGCCGCTCGTAGTACATCAAACGGTGCTCATCCTTGTTGCCGGTGAGGAACCATGCTGAGGCGGAAGTGAAATAGGTGTTCACTTCGTAGCTCAGGCCCGTCGCGAGCAGAGCGTTTGTCTCGTTGTCGGAGGTGTACGGCTTGCCTGCGGACCCGAGAAGTTCGATGGCAATGAACTCGATTTCTGGCGGGATCCGGAGGTGCTTTGGCCTGACGGCGACCACGAGCCCGCGGGCATTCGGCATTCGCTGGAACGTCATGGTCGCGTATTGCAGGGCCGTGAAGCTCAAATCGGCATCAACTTGCGGGCGATTGGGATACGTTCCGGCAGCGGTTGAGAATGACCCCGCCCCTGGCGCGACATTCGTTGCCTGAATCCCGCCGAGCAGTGGATGCTGATTGTTGAACAGGCTCACGCCGTCATCGACAATCGTTCCTGTACTCGAGAAGCCGAGGTTGAAAACGTTCCCTGCGGTCTGCTCCTGGGCGAAGATGTGCGACTGCACCAAACCTTTGGGACTCTGCTCCATCATCCCGGTCTGATCGTCCTGCATGAGCTCATACGACATGCGAACGCCGAGGCCGTAGGTTTGATGGACATAGCGCCGCGTGCCGCCCTGGATCAAGAAGTCATAGACGATGCTTTCGCCTTCGTTCTTCGGCTGCGCAGGTGCAAAGCCGGAGTAGTGCACGGCATCCTCGTAAGCCTTCTTCGAGGGGTGCACGTTGAAGATCGAGCGAAACTGGACACTTCGCTGACGCAGGTCAAGAAATTCTATAAAGTTATGGGCAACGTCGATGCTCATTGCCTGGAAGAATTGATTCCGCACCATAGTCACGCAAGCACCTCAAAACACAGGACTTAACGTAGTCACTGTATTTTATCTTTTAAACCTGACTTGCTGCCGCCAAGAACTGAATCCGATACCGCCCGTTGGCAACCTGCGTCGTGGTCGAGCCGCTCGCCAGATCCTGCGGGTTCAATGACAGAATCCGGCAGGGCAGCGTACCCGGCGTGGTCGCAATCGTGTTGCGATCGGCGTACCACCAGCTATTCGCGTCGGTCACCAGAGCGATGTACTTACCGATGTCCGAGGTCGATGCGGTGAAGCTCGCGCCGGTCGAGTTGTCAACCTGAACTTCAAAGATCGTGTCGAGGACCGACTGCCATACGAGCATCAAGCCATCGACATAAGGCGAGCCATGCGGCAGGTTTACGGCGCTGGTTTGGTTTGGAACCGAGCCCGTCGTCGGCGCACCGCCAGGGAACCCAATCGAGCCGAAGATGGGGGAGGCGCCCTTGCCTGCGCTCGAGAGATTGTGTCCCGGATAGGCTGCGATTCCGGCCGTCACGTTCGTAGTTGACAGTGGCGACGTGGAGGCGATCACGGCGCCGGAGGAAATTACGACCGGTGTGCCATTGTTGAATGTTTGGCTGGCACCTTCCAGATAGTTGAAAATGTGCTCCTGATTGCCAGAAATCGTGGATACAGGAACGATTGGAAGGTGAGTCGAAAGATTCGCCGCCATGTCTTATCTCCCCTGAGATGGATTCAGAACCCCGCCGTCGCCGGCAGTAAACACGGGTCCGACTCCTTGAAATTCCTGCTTGGCTTGCTCTGCCACGTAATACGGGTCTTTGTCGATGTTCGCGGGACTCAGTTTCGTGTTGGCTTCGCTCTTGAAGTGCTCAACCCCGCCTGATCGTTTGGCCTTATCCATCGACTCTTTGTAGCGGAGGTACAGCAGAGCCTTGTGACACTTCATCAACACCAAGTCACCTTGCTCTACGGCGCCATCCTGATCGGTCAATTCGATGTGGTAGTTCTGGAGGTCGCTGAGCTTGGCCGGAACGAATCCGAGTGAGCGGGCTTCGGCGATGCGGCGCGCGTCCTTCGCGCTCTTGTTGAACCAGTGTCCACCCCACTGCGGATCCTTGAAAGTTACAGTCAGATTCTGCGGGATGCGGCCGGGAAGCTGGTCGTAGAGCGTAACAGGCAGGTTGTAGTAATCCTGCTCCGACATCTGCTCGTAAGGCTTGGGCAGAACGATGACTTTCCCGTCAAGCTCGTAGCGGTACATCATCTTGCCGCTCTTGTCGCGAAACATAGCCCCCTGCGGGATTGGGGCAGAGGGCTTGTCAGGGGTAGCCGGAGGAGCGGTTTTTACAGTCGGTACATTGGCTTCGCGAAGAAGTTGGTCGACCGAGACGGGATTCTGCGGAGAGCTTCCGGGCTTCTCGTTAGGCATTGCCAGCCTTGTAGTTTTGTAGCGAGATCGGATCGCCGTCGCGGTTCATCATGTTGTTGATCTTGGCCGCTTTGTCTAGAGGAACGCCGCGTTCTTTCAGCCATGCCGCGACTTGGGGATTCATCCCTTTGTTTGGATCGTCACCGTCCCCACCTGCTTCCGGCCCTACTGAGGAGGTGCCGATGAGCGACGGATAGCTTTCACCCTGGAGATCACCTTTAACGTACTTGTCGCCCAAGAAAGTCTTGATATGCCACTCCCAGAAGCCGGGAGTGCCGCGGCCCTTCATGTCCATCTTGTCGGCAATCGCCACGAGTTCAGGACCGTATTTCGCGAAGATGCGCGAGAAGCGCGGGTCTTGTCGCGCGCGCATCTCCTGAATCTGCGCATTGGACTGGAGTTGCGCGTTGACCAAGGGTTGCGTGCGGCGGTCAATGAAGCCAGCCGGATCGGTCAGGACGGCGGTCGTGGGATCTTCCGGGTCAGTCTCGACCACGGGCTCCGGAGGTTTCTGTCCTAACTTCTGAAGTTCCGCTTTAAGTAGTTCTACGGAACTGGTGAATTGCTGGCTAATTTCGCCTTTAAGGGCGTCGAGGTCCGCCTTGGAAGCCGAACCTTCGAGCTTCTTCTTGAAGTCATCCTGGCTCATCCCCAGAATGTCTTCTGCCTTCGGAAACATCGGCATATGCGCCGAAGTTAAGGTCGTTTCTTTTCAGCGTCAATCTCGCCTAAGGCCCATATGGTATATTTTCGCCATGAAATCCCTCCTTGTCGAAGATGTTCCGAAGGAATTAGTCCGCCAAGTGAAGCTTCAGGCAGTCTCAGAAGACCGCACCATGAAGGAGTGGATCATGGAAGCGTTGAAGGAAAAACTTCGGCGTTCGGACAAGACCAGAGTTTGGGATCCGAAGTGACTATGCCGTGTACTCCCCTGGCACTGCAGGCGGATTCTTCTTCGCTTCAACGTATTGCTCGATCTGGTCGGCCATCGAAATAAACTCTTTTAGCGCGACCAAGTATCCGCGCATGAAGTTATCTTCGCGTTCCGTCTTACAGCCCGTAAGAAGCTTTTTCTCGCCCAGCGTTTCCATGCTGTGCAGGTAGGCAACAATCCCTTTCTGATAAATGTCTTGTCGCAGGTACGAAAGTAACGATTCGGCGCGCGGAGCTACTACATCGTTCCAGCTTTTAATTCGAATGTCGTCGACAACGTTTGCGATAGGCTTCTCTGGCTTCATTGGATTTGCGGCTCCCCTGATCCCGCCCCCGGCGCCCCCTCGGCCTGAACTTGCGGCATTTGCACTCCCGGAGGCTGTCCACCTTGCCCTAATTTCCGCTGCTCTTGCTGTGCCTGCAACGCCTTGGCCTGATCGACCTGCTTCTTGAACGCATCCGCCTTTTCCTGAATCCCCATCGGCTCAGGAATCATGAAGCTTGGATCGGAGATGCCAAAGTCCTTGCAAATCTTGGTCATCAGCAGGTTTCCACCGAGAATCAATTGCCCAAGATAATCCTGCAACTGGGGCGGAGCCATCGGATTCGAGGCTTGTTGCAAGAGTTGGGAAACCATCTGCCCATGCGCGCGCCAGTTATTGAGCAGGAGCATCAAGTTTTGCTTCTCGATTTCCTTGTTGACCGAGCCCGTCGCAGCACGGATTGGAATGATGAGTCGGCCTTGCTTCACCAGATCCAAGGCCTTGTCCAGCCACTGCGCCTGCTTTCCGTAGGCTTTCTTGTCTTTCTCCGGGATACCAAAGTGCGCGTGATAGGCCAGCACCAGACTGCCGAGGCTATAGTGCGACTGGCGGAATTCGGTCACATTCAGGTTCGCGCGTGTGTTGCCTTCCTGCATTACGGCGAACGTTCCCATAGCCGAGTAGGCGCCCTTTTTGTTTACCGTCCCGGCACCCTGACCAGAACTGGACGGCCCTACCCCGGCGCGATCCTGCGCTTCCTGCAGAACTAGTTGCTCGTCTTTAATGGTTTCATTCGCCGTGCGTCCAAGAGGCACAACCTCAAAACCATCCTTCTCCGCTGTGATCCCAGCCATAGGATAGATCGAAAATTGCGCATCGAGTTGCTGTCCCGGAGAGAAACGGAAAATGTTGGTATTGGCTGCCGTCGAAGCATCGCCGCGGCGATTGTGAATAGCGGATATTTCTTCTTGGTAATCGCGGAGCATTTCACAAAAGCCTTTGCCATACGCTCTCTCTCCATCGTTGCCAAGCCGAGCTCCGATGTAGGGCAGGGCATTGTCCGGAAGCCAGTTGAACACCGACTTGGCGACTCGGAGATCCGTGCCCATGTCGTCCGCACAGCCGGTCAGGATGAGCTGGAACCGCTTCCCCAAAACCTGATAAGGGAAGTGCATCTCGTAGAAGTCCCACTCTTCCTCAGTCGAGCCGCTATCGGTTCGCGCTCCTGACTCATTCTCGATGTCACGCTGCGTGTCAGAGGGGCCCGTCCGTGTCGGCCGCTTCAGAATTTCCGTGATGACCCCACGATTGAAAGTCTTGTCCCAACGGAACTGCTCAACCTGAAACCGCTGCAACCGGGCTCGTTGAGCGATGAATGGCGCTCGCTCCAGTTCAATCGTGGTCGCAGGCATGAGGAAGTCTTCAAACATGATGGGGAGACAGATTGGCCCTTCGTGCTTGACGTAATCCTCGAACAACACCCGGCCTTGATCCTCGACCATCGCGACTTGCTCGATGGTTTTCTCTGGCATGGCCTTGATTGCGCCAAAGCCATACTTCACGAATGTCCGCGTCCAGATTGTGTACTTGGGCAGGAGATTGAGCAGCTTAGGTTCTAGCGCCTGAACTTCCATCATTTCCTGAACCGCAGAGCGCATCTCTTCGGCATGGAAGTCGCGCTCGAACTCGCCTACCAGTTCAGCCGGCCAGAATGGGTCGACGCCGAATTCCGACATCACAATCTTGGCGACTAACTGATCGGAGAACGAGCCTACAAGCTGGATGACGAGGTTCGAGGCGTTCTGCCAGGGAAACGACTTGGTTTTCTCGCGAGGCGTGCCATCGTAAATCTTTCTGAATCGCTTGATCTTGTCTGTTCTTAAATCTCTCAGCCCTCGCACGAGAGACTCAAGACGCTCACTCGCGTACTTCTCGATGCCGATGATTCTTTCGCTTGAAAAGTGCTTCGTGAGTGGGAGTTCGGCAGGTATTGGCATGGTATTATGCGGCTGAGTCTAGCACGACTTTCCTGCTGTCACAGGAGCATCATGACCAGATATCGTGTACACCGACACGACGTTTCCCAGCCGCCCGACCCATCGTACAAGATCATTCCGTTAAGCCAAAACCAAAACACACTAGTTGATGCCAGTGACTATGAATGGCTGAATCAGTGGAATTGGTATGCGTGGTGGAACTCGGCAACGAAAAGCTTCTACGCCGTTCGCCACGGAAAAGACCGAACGTTCATATATATGGCTCGGTTTATCTGTGGCGTCGAGGATGATCGTATCGTAGACCACTGGAATCACGACACATTGGACAATCGACGAGCGAATTTGAGAGTCTGCGCCGATTGGCAAAACAATGTGAACCGTAGCATCGCTCGAAATAACACCAGCGGCCACCCCGGAGTTCATTGGGATAAGTCTCGAGGAAAATGGATGGCTTACTGCCGATTCAATGGAAAGATGAAGAATCTAGGTCGCTACGATTCCAAAGAAGAAGCTATCAAAGCATACCGAGAGGGCGCGAATCGCAGTTACGGAGAATTCGCATTTTTTAATAGCCAGCCACGCCTACGTTCATGAGCGCCTGTTTTGATCGCTGTAGTTCTTCTTTGACCCAATCTCGAGTTTGTAGACGACTGCCTGCACTGAGGCACTGTGGTATATATCCAGTTAAATCCATGAGGTCCATCGTTGCTCCGTTAGGGTACTGGCTGAATTCAGTCTTCCACTCCTGACAGCCAAACCGCGGCACCCAGAATAGCCCGTTTTCAAACACCGGCTCCATGGCATCAATCCTGTTTTTCTTAGCATTCGCGCTGCGCTCGGTCTTGAGCGGCCGAAGCGAGAATGAAGCATCGAGTCCAAGCTTTCTCATACGCTCGCGAATCGCGAACTTCCAGCCCGACTGGCCTGCAACTTCCGATTCGATGAACAGCACATGGCATCTCCACTTCAGAACCAAGCCACGTTTCCCCGGAGAATTCCCCAGCGCGGCTTCTAGCCACTCTTCGTGTTGAGAGGCTTTCGACCAACAATCAAGCAGGTAGATCCTTCGCTTGGCAGGCGGGCGGTTGTAGACTCCAACAACAAGAATTGCGTTGCACGCGCGCCCTCTTTCCTCGGCATGGTTTGGGTCCATGAACGCAAAACGGTCCAAATCCCCGGCTCGGATGTCTTCGATGGTTTCTCCTGGCTGTGTTTCATGCTTGATAGCTACTTTCAGCCGTTTCGGAGTCATGCCTTGCGATTCGGCTACATCGTCGGGGTTTCCACTTAGATTACCTCGATTGAAGGAGGACAACTGCTGCCAGTTGGCGATGACGTCGGAGCCCTTCGGTTCTTTCCAGACATCGACGGAATAGTGTCTGAGCCAGTGGTCTTTGAACTTGACTGCCTCTTGATCCACGGGGTTATTCAGCATCTGCGCGGCGTAATTGTAGTTTCCGAAAATCGCTCTGAATTCCGCCAGCTTTTCCCATGTAATCTCTTCGGGAAAGATGATTTGATGGGGCGGGTGCATGGCGCAGCATCCACCTTCCGCCGAGTGCGAGATGAAGTTCAGGTTAGGAACATTCTTTCTCAGCCAAGAATTGACATCGCGCATCGACCAACGGTTACCGATGAATAGTTGGTCAGCAAGTGCATGAGGTCGATCGGGATCGGAATCGAAACATCCGGGAAGCTTTCGCACCCAATCAATGGTGGATTCCAGCACAGAGTCAGAAAGGATAGCCTTCTCTCCGACGAGATCATCAAGTACCTGACGATCGTAGTGCCGTGACTGAAGTGCACCCTTGACACCGATGAAATCATAAGTCCCTTCCCCGTGATACTCGCCCGCAGGACGGCGATGAGTCATCGAATCCTGGTTCCAGCGGTCGTCATCCTTGGGAATGATCGAGGAGAACAGGAACCGGAAGAAAGCATTCGAGTGGTAGTGGCCGTCGATCTTCACCCCAATCTTGCGAGCGTTCTGGATCGTCTCTGAGGCGATGAGTGTGCGATTTGCGGCATTGTGCGCGCGCTGCATCCACTTCATCCACGCTTCGTCGTAGCCCAACTGGTACATCAGGTCTTCATCTTGGTTGGTGAAAGGGAGTGCCCACCACATGGGAGCTGATACAGAAGCGATAGTCGTTTTGAAGTGATCTCGCGGAATTTCCATGACGAGTCGCACGGTATCGCGCTCGAGTTCGGAACACATGTATCGGTGTAGATTCGCAGAGAGCCGGGAATGTCCAAGGACGACTTTGGAGAAGTAGAAGAGACTCCCGAGGGCATTGAGCCGAAGAACTGCTTTCTTGGTAGCTTCCGAGGCGTCGTCATAGATAGGGATTTCCTTCCACTTGGCGGGAGGGTTTTCTAGGAGTTGGTCACGGACAGGCTCTAGGCCGGGAGGGAGGGTGTCAGGCATAGCTCACGGCCAGCGCTTGATCGCTTCCGCGATGCTCGTTCCGCTAGGGACAACCCCTGATGGCATCCCGGTTGGGATGGGATCATCGGCCAGAAGAGGGAGGACGGATTCGAGTGCCGCTATTTCCTTAGCCAGCCGATCGCGCTGCGCCTGCTTGCGAGTGATTACTTCTTGAATGTCTTTCATTCTTCTTTCCCGTCCACGCTGTACCACTTACCCTGAACCGCAAACTTACTCTCACCGCACTTAGGGCACTTACTTATGCTGGTAACTTGAGTGCAATGCTCACTAACATACAAAAAAGCTACAAACTCGTGCTGGCATGACTTACACACTGCGTTGACCTTGATCTCGGTCATGGACTCCCAAGTCGATGCCCTATGTGTTCGGACCCTTCCGGCACTCCGCATTCATCGCACAGGCCATACTCATGCGGCATCGGCTTTTCCACGCAGCACGCATGTCCGCAATACTTGCACTTGTCGCGTTGGAGTCCATTGTAGCTTTGGCAAGCACAGCACCCCCATCCCGGCAGCACCGCTTTCTCGTCCAGAATCAATTCACAGATCATCGCTATTGCACGCTCTGCTTGTGCCGCTCGATCATGCCCTTGATCTCGGTTGCCACTTCTTCGGCATCGTGACGCGAGAGGTTCGACTCATCTTCCACGGCGCTGCCGAGGAACCTACCGTCCATCTGGGCGACCAGTCGGGCTGCCGAAATCAAGTCCTTGTTCGAGGTTCTCGGACTCGCCAGAATGTGGACTAGCTTCTTGGTCGCGATCCCCATGGCGTAGCCCAAGGTCTTCACCAGTTCGTTCGTCCCCGGCGCCGACAGGAGCTTCTCCTTGAATTCCGCCTTCAGTTCCTCCACTGTCTGGAGGTAGAGCGGATCCTGGCGAATCGTGTTCAGGTGGGGGTGGGACAGCCGGAGCTCCTTCAGGATGATCTGGTGCGGGACTCTCTGCCAGTCCAGAAACGCTACTTGCATGATCTTCGACTGGCGCGCTGCCGGGTTCGCTGGCATCGTCTTTCACCTCCGGATGATTCCATTGATTCAGTGCCGCGGCCTTGCGCGAAGCATGAAAGTCCAGCCTCGGGGTGCGCATCGGCATTCCGAGTTGATAGCAAACATCTCCCGGCATGGCAAGGCACGTTGGGCACTTTACCGCGGTCACGATCATGGGCCAGTCGCGCATCCGTTCAGCTTCGTAGAGTTGCATCACTGCACCATCCCTCGCGGCCCGACATACTCGAACCGCACATGATTCGGTTTCACGTAGACTACTTTATAGAAGTCGGTCGGAAAGTCCTTTTCCAACTGCGTGAGACACCCCTTGGTCGTATCCTCAATCCACTCTTCGGTGAACCCGATACCGTTCTCGGCCTGAATGACTTTCTCAAACGGTTTCCCCCAGGGCCGGATCAGTTCGATTTTCAGGTGAGTATAGACCCGCTCGCCGCGCTCGGTGAGAGAGTCTTCTTTGAAGGGGATGATTTCGGGGATGGTCAGGAACTTAGGCAAGCGTCAAGAGCCTCTTTACTTCCTGGTAGTCCTGATCGACATATAGCTTCGTTCCGTCTTTCAGGCAAATCAAAGTCTTAGTTACCGCGTTGTCCGAGAGGATGTATTGCACGCTATCAATCGTCACCAACAAAGCGCGTCCATCGTCAGTGAACTCGAATAGGTGCAAGACGTGCTCCGTGTATCCCCAGGTCATGGGTGTCTATTTCTGGACAACTCAATAACGCGACTGTGCGGCGCCATTGATGGGAGCCCTTTGAGCAACCGGCACATTGATGCCCTGCTGCAACCTTGCCTGCTCGGTTGCATACTGTTCTTCCTTAATCTGCTGCATCACGAACTGCGGAGCTTCTCGCGTCATAATCTCGGCTAGTTTGCGCGAGCGGTCGCCCCACGTCTTTTCCAGTTCAAGTTTACGATTCTCAAGTCCGCTTAGGGCCTCGTGGTGGCCGCCGATCTCCTGTCGAATCGACCATAGGGAGCTATCCACGTCAATGAACTCCGCGAATGCCTGTTGTAGTTGCTCGCTTCGTGGCATCGTTGGCGGTGCTTGGTTCATGGGGCTATTCATTTTCTCTCCTCAATCAACGCAATCACTTCACTCTCCCTCATCACGGTAAACGTCTCATGCCCCGGAGTGGTCAGAGCATGGCCCGCAAACTTGGAATGGAGGACGCGATCTCCGAGTCGCACCACACAAGTATTTGGACCGCAGGACACAACGACGCCAGTGACTGGCCTTCCTTGAGCCACTTCAGGAATAACGATTCCGCTACGCCATCCAAAACCCCGGCACGATGTACATGCACGGTGACCACAACTCCATTTGGTATCCCGAGCGTAGCCGAGGACTTTACAGGAATCGCAATCCTGTCCGTCTCTGGACTGCTCGCCGCGACAGGTTTCACAGACTTCGGTTTCTTCATAGCCCAGGCCCCGACAAACTTGACACGAATACTCCGATTCGAGGGTATCCATCCGGACTATGACACGTCCATTGGAATCTGGAGGCAGGTCCAGGGCCGCCATCTCCTGATTCGGCGTGATCGCGTACCACACCAAAGCCTGTCTTAGAGTCCGCGTACTCAACTGCATCATGCGTTCGGGCGAGGTTCTGACCTTCCCCACACGGCCGAGCGCGAATTCCGGTACTTCCACAATCTCTGCGAGGGTCTGATGGAGTGGGGTGTATTGAAGTTCGACGCCAGACTTCTTTGGGACAATCGGCCGAACTCCGCGGATTGGATCCAGGTGCACGTCGTTTCCTTTGCGCTCCGCGTCAACATCGAGCACAGCCGGCGCCTCGATCAGACCCGACTTGTTGATTCCGTCAAAGTCCGCACCCTTCTCGAACTGCCCCAACTCCGTCGCCGCGTTGCCGATCGTCGGTTCCTTCACTGCTGCCCTCGAATCTGGTCCAGAGACCATCGACCATGAATATCCGTACTCTTCACGCGCCCGCACCCTGAACAGCGCCAAAGAATGTCCGTCTTGGGAATGGCGATGCCAGCCGCGTACTCGCCGGTCACCCGTGTCATATCCGTGGGCACTGGCTCCTCACGCTGCATCGCCGCGACCGGAACATAACTGTGAAGCAGGCACATTATGCCGCTTCCTCCTCTTCCACCTTCCGCACCCTCACCTTCACCGTCTCTTCCTCATGCACCACCCGAATCGACACCCCCTCGTACTCATACTCTTCTTTCTTGTGTTTGTGCATGAGATCCAGCAGCTTCGTCTTGGCCGCCACTTCCTCCACGGTTAACTCCTGGCGCCGATCCCGAATGTCGGCGTACTCCAGCGCCGCCTCGTGCAAGTCTTTCATCTTCCTTTCAATCCCTGGCAACTCGTCCTGCTTCGGTTTTGCCATTTATCTCCTTCGCAATTTCGACTAATTTCTCAAATGAAATCCGTCTCCCGCGAACCACGAGGCTACGCGTTTTGAAATCCCAGCCGAACTCTTCCGGTAACCAATAAAGTTCTCCCGTCTTGCTTAACCACGAATGCAACATGCGCGCGCAATCGTCGCAAAGCTCCGTCCCCAACACCGTCTCCCATCCCGGAGGACAGTGCCGATTTGCCGTCGTATCCACCTGCGACTTCCCGCACCGGTCACACCGGTTCACCAGCATCAAACCCCTGCCTTCGCCAAACACACCCGACACTGACAGCCTTTCCTGTGCGGTGGCCCTGTGTACACTCTATCGACCACGCTCACTCTTCCTTCTTCGCTTTTGCCTTTGACGATTGGATCCGGTTGTACGCCTCCGTCCACGCCGCGGGACTCGGGTTGTGACTCGCTTGATGGTCCGCGAACTGCCCCAGCGCCGGTGTCACCACTACCCCCTTCGCGTCTCGCACGTCCTGAAATTCCGCTCCGCATATCCCGCACACCCGCAACCCCTCTGGCGTTGGCGCTCGATAGTCCTCCGGCTTCTTGATCAACTGCTCGTATATCACCCGCTCCTCTTCCGTCATTGGGTACTTCTCCATGATCCTTCTCGCCGCCGCCTTCTGCTCCTCCTTCGTCATCGCCATCCGCAATCACCACCTTCTCCAAAACCGCAATTACATACTCGCGTAACGTTTGTTTCTTCCGTAACGCATGTGCCTTCACTTTCCATAAGAATGTGTCACTCACGTTACGGATGTTCATGTCTGCCATAGCGACACGGATGTTACATATGTGCATTAGGTTCGTCAATATATTTCTGAAAATTTTTCAGCTGATCGCGTGAGGCGGAATGAATTTCTCCCACCCACCCCGGCACCGGTTTTGAACCCGGAGGGGGCCTGCCGTTCCCGCCGCGGGCTCTCCCTAACTCCCACTAAACCCTTGCGCCTCATCATCTTGCACACTCTCACTCGAGGCCGCGGCCGTGGGCTCTGGCTCACTCTGTGCCGATGCTGTGCCAATCGCTTGCGAATCGCCGGCAGATTGTGTTTGTGCTTGTGTATCAACAGCTTGCGCTGACTCTGCCGGCGCTAACCACTTGCCATCGAGTGACTGTGCGAAGGATAGAATGGCTTCGATCGCGAGCTCAGCTTGCGTCGGATCGCCCACATTGACGAATACCGATTGTTTGCGCAAGCGCTTGTAAACTGTTCTAGCGCCAGACCTTGCAAGCACGTAGAAATCTAGGCGGAATTGCGTGCGTTGTCCGAGAGAATGGCGAAGATACACAACCGCACGATTCCACGCTGAATCTTCCGGGTAAACGTCTGAACGTCGCGTTTTGATAGGTCCGTCAAGGTCTTGCTTTGGAATGAACACGGTGCGAGTGAACGAGATAACACTGCGAACCGAGTCGATAGCCGAGGTCAACACAAACGAGAGATTAGCAGACTAGTGCAAGCAGTCAATATGCCAACATTATGTACCGCAAGTATTGACACAAAGGACCACAAAGAGGTACATATAGGACCATGACACGGACCACAACAGACCAACTGGAGAAGGTAAGAGCGAAGAAGTGGATAACGCTAGATCGTTGGGAACTGGAAACGGTTGAGCGGCTTGCGCTGGCAGAGAAACGGTCGGTTGCAAGTCAGTTGGGGGTTTTGGTGAAAGAGGCGCTAGAGGCAAGGGAGAGGGGAAAGCAATGACGCACTTTGAGAGCGTGGTTTGCGGTCGCTGTGGCGGATCTGACAAAGGCGGGCACTGTTCGCAAACATCAGCAACCATACTCCGATGGGAAGTACGAATATCCGGTACGTTGTGAGGCACCCGACAATACGGACTAGGCAGTCACGATTGTGTGGAGCGTCGCCTGATAGGCCACTGGTCTTAAAGTTCGTGCGCACCACAGCGTAGTTGTCCAAAAATAGACAGGCAGGGAAAGGGGAAAGTCTTTATGGGTGAATACGCTATTCGGTCCAGCGATGGCGCGGAAATTAAGATTGGAACGTGCGAAAACATGTACTACTTGCGGTTTGAAGATCGCGAGAAAGTACAAAAGCTTTCGGGCAACGTGGACCCGATTGCCGATTGTGGCGAGTTGCGGTTTCGCTTGCCGTTTCCCGATGAAGACGACGTGCAACCTGGGGAATACGAAGACTTCAATCGCGGGCAACGTCTGTACCGTCAACGCGGTGTAGGCGTTTCGGGATACTGCGAGGACTGGAAGGACGAGTCAACGGTTGAAGATCCTGGGATCATGCAACTACGCCATGAAGCCAGCGGTTTGCTGTTGAATGTGCCTTGCTATCACGGGGTTAAGCTTCCCGATGTAATCAAACCCATGCAAGCGTTTTGGAACGGTAAGGGCCACGCTTTCGAATTGGCGCAGTTGCGTCCTATCGGCAGTGGTTTGCTTGTGTATCCGGTCGTGCGCTGCCGTTTCTGTCAGCACGCATGGCGATATGACTGGTCTCAAGTCTGGGATTACATCCCGTACGAAATGCAGTTGAGACTTCGGCAGTACAGAGAAGCGTTTGTAGAAGAGTCCGCGTAGTTCAATCCGAGGAGCGCATGTCCAGATGCGATCAGGCACATTAGAAGAACGGTTTTGGGCGAAGGTCGATAAGACTCCGGGCTTCGGGCCGCAAGGTGAATGCTGGGAATGGACTGGTGGATTCAGTTCCAACGGCTACCCCCTCATCAGGGATATCGGCTCGCGCAGAGAAATCAGGGGCAACCGTCTAGCGTTCTTCTTGCAGCATGGGCGGTGGCCGAACTCTTGCGCACTACATCGTTGCGACAATCCGCGCTGTGTTCGGTGGGAGCATATCTTTGAAGGCACTCGCCAAGACAACGTAGCGGACTGCATCGCAAAAGGCCGACACGCAAACCAGAATCACACCCATTGCAAGCGGGGCCATCCTCTCACACCTGAAACCACCTATCTCGTAAGAAGCACCAAGACTTACAGAGTTTGCCGTGAATGCAATAAGTTACGCAAGAAACATAAACGTTCAAAGGGGATCATCGGTTTATGAGAACAATCGTTGTTGCTTTGCTCTTAGTCGGCCTTGCAATCGCTGCCGATAAACCCAAGAACTTCTACAAGATCGCGCACATAAGCCAGAGCGTGGTCGCAATCTCCTGCCCTGGCAATGGTGGTGACCCGGCTGTGGTCAAAAACATTGACGGGGTTCTGCTCATCAGTTGCGGGACGAAAGGAGAATGAAACCGATGCGCTACTTCGTCATTGCCGTGCTATCCGTGGGCATCGTTCTTGTGGCCTTTGCTTCGGCCCAAGGTGCGGAAGTCCCAAAACCGAAACACCATTACAAGCTCACAATCGGCGCCGCGGTTGCGGTCGGGGGAATGGCCCTGGCCGGCGCTTTGATTCAAGGCCAGCACGCGCATCAGCGGTTTCAGGTGAAGGGCGGGCCGATTGTGACAGGGGGACGCTGATGGACCTGAGACGATTGCAAGACGCGATGAATCGCTTGGACGTCTACGCCATAGCCGAATGCCTGGGAATCGAGATCATTCGCGACTCGGGCATCGGAAGCAAACCGCTTTGCCCTATCTGTGACAAGGCGATTCCTCAACCGCACGCGCACTGTGATTACTGCGAGTCGCCTTACGTTCTCGGATGTACGGCGCCGCGTTGCCGTGCCATGTGCTGCGCAAGCTGTATGCCTGAGCACTCAAGGGGTCATGCCTATGAATGAGTTAACGGACACAATTCGAGGGTGGGAGCGGCTTTACAACCGATGCGAGGTCCAGCGCAGGATTCTCTACTGCGCACTCCTAGCGCTGGTCAATGAGCAAGACCACGGCAAGCGGATCGACATTGCCTACAAAGCGTTGCAGGAGATTTCAGAGCAGGTCAAACCATAACAAAGCCCTGAGCTCGACACTCAGGGCGGAAAGGGAAAGCTTTCTATGAGCGACCCCACTATAGCACGCCATCTGCTGAACAAGGCCATCGAGATCGCGCGCGACGAACGCGGCCTGATTACGCTTTATTGTGAGCGTTGCGATGTCGTTGTGCATGACGGAGATAAATGGTGCTGCGTCTGGGCCAAAGGGATGATGTTTTCCTACATCTACGACCGAATCAAGCCACAAGATGAGGCGCGGGAGCGTGTCGCGTGAAGGATACAAGCTATTGCCGTGGATGCCGCGACGACTTCTACAACGGGCAGAATCCGCCTGGAGTCAGGCAGTGCTGGATGCTCGCCAAGGCCAAGGTCGTGAAGCGCTGGAAACTTGGCTGGTGGACTTCGCCGGTTGAACCTGGGGCCTTCGTGCAGATTGAGACGTACAACTGCCATCACGCACCCGGTCGGTACGCTCTGTGCGAGTCACTTCCGGATCATGCGGTCGATCCAATTCGACTCGAAGGTGTCCAAAAAAAGACAGGTGCCAAAAATGCGCACAGATGAGCGTAGAGCGTTTCGGGGTGTACAGGGACCACTTGAGGGGTTTTCGTGCAGCCACGCCCGCGCGCGTAGGGCTGGCGGAGGTTTAATCGCATGACCGGACCGATGATTGGACTCTTGATGCTCGGCTTGGCGCTTGGGTTCGGGTTCGGCGTCTTGCTGACCTGCATGATCGTCTCGGCTAAGAGTGAGTACGAAGAACAGCACTGGAGATCGCGGTGACCTGGCGCATGTTCGCCGCGGTCGCGCTGCTGACCCGAATCCGGCTCGAAGATCCGGAACTGTGGGAGCAAATCGAGGAGTTTGCGAGGAGAGAGCATGGCGATTCACGAGAAACAACCGTTCAAGGAGATTCAGCCGTGTCCAGCGATATTGATAAGCAAGGATTTCGGCACGGAACACCGTTGCGATTACCCAAGAAACCATGAAGGACCACATCGGTGTGGGTGTGGGCAGGAGTGGGGCAAACAGGAACAGGAGAAAACGTCATGAGCCTAAAGATTTTGAAACAGTCCGAGCCAATGCTGGTAGAGCGGATAAACGTCTGCATCTACGGCCCCCCCGGAATCGGCAAAACTACTCTCGGCTTCACGGCCGACAAACCCCTGCTACTCGATACGGACGAAGGCGCCTACCGAGCGCAAAATCGCAAAGACAGCGTCACGGCGAAAACGTGGTCCGACATCGCGAACGTGGACAAGTCCGACCTTGAGCCCTATTCCACAGTGATTCTCGACACTGCCGGCCGAGCCCTCGACAAACTGACTCAGGAGATCATTGCGCAGAATCCCAAGATGGGGCGCGGAGGGGCCCTAACGCTTCAGGGCTTCGGGGAACTCAAGGCCAAGTTCACCGCTTGGATGAAAATGCTCAACTCCTTTGGCAAGGATGTAGTCCTGCTCTGCCACATGGAAGAGAAGCAGCAGGGTGATGTGATGATTGAGCGGCTGGACGTGCAGGGCGGATCCAAAGGCGAGATTTACAAGTCGGTGGACGCCATGGGCAAACTCTACATCGAGAACAAAAAGCGCTGGCTGGACTTCTCGCCGCGGGAGAACTCCTACGGCAAAAACCCCGGCGCCTTCCCGGTCCTCGAGGTTCCCAGCCCGATTACGAACGCTTACCTGGGGGAACTCATCACGAAAATCAAATCGAATATCAATCAGCTCGTGGAAGTGCAGAAAGACGAGGCCGACTACATGAGTGAGTGGCAGATGGCTCTCGAGGATGCTTCCACGGTCGATGAGATCAATTTCATGCTGCCAGAAGCAATTAAGGCCGGCTTGACCGTCAAGATGCTCGTGCACAAAAAAGCAGTCCAGTTGGGATTCGCATTCAACAAGAAGGCAGGCGTTTATGAACCCAAACCAGTCCCCGTTGGAAGTTAGCGTCACCGATCTGGACCTGTTTCGACACTGGAGCGAGGAAGAAGGACTCGACACGGGCTGGCTACTGACGAAGTTGCTAGTACGGGAACAGACCGACGCAATGAAGGCTGGCAGTGCGTTCCATAAGGCACTCGAAAACGCACTCGAGGGAGATTTCACGGTCGTTTCTGCCGATGACTACGTTTTCCACTTCGATTGCGACATGGAAATCGCCATGCCCAGCATCCGTGAGGGTTCGATGTCCAAGGATTACCACGGCTTGCTCGTCAAGGGGCGCGTCGATGGAGTTCATGGCAGGACCATCACGGAGATCAAGACGACCGAGCAGTTTGACCCAGACAGGTATCTCGAGGGGTTGCAGTGGAAATTCTACCTCGACATGACCGGATGCGATCGCTTCGATTGGCACGTATTCCAAGTCAGGGAATGCGGCGACAAGGAATACGACGTGTTCGGCTATCACCAACTGACGCAATACCGCTTTGTGGGCTTGCATGAGATGTGCGAGCGCTGGACTCGGGACTACAAAGACTTCGCAGAAAGATTCCTGGTTCCAGAACTCGAGAAGCAAGTTGTCCAAAAATAGACATCTGCGGCAGTGGCTGGCTGCGGATCGCTCCGGCTCGTGCTGGAAGCCACGGGCTGGAGCGTCATTGGAAAAGGGGAGAGCATGAAAGTTACTGAGTGCTACAACTGTGGCGTCACCTTCGGAATGCCGGACGAGTACTACCAGAATCGCCGCAACGACCACGCCATTTTCTACTGCCCGAATGGACACAGCCAACAGTTCACCAACGAATCCGAGGCTGAAAAGTACAAGCGGCTCTACGACCAAGCGGCCGCTAATTCCCTTGGAACTCGTGAGAAGTTGGCCACGCTCGAGCGAGAAAAGCAGCGGCTCGAAGCGAAGTTTAACCAGCACAAGAAACGGGCTGCGGCTGGCGTTTGTCCGTGTTGCAATCGCACCGTAGCGCAACTCGCCAAGCACATGCAGTCGAAGCATAAGGGCTTCGTCGCGCTACAGGGGGTGACAGTACAGAAGCAGCTCACCGATGGAACGAAGCCGAACTAGTTTTTGACTTCGGATACCCTGCGTAGCGGGAGTCGTTCGAGCCTGTCGACCTTCCTGAGCAGGCTCAGGGGAAACGCTCCGGGGTATCCGAAGTGAGGAACTGACAAATGCCTTGGCATACAAAAGAACGCGCTTGGGTTGTGATTGGGCCTTACGGATGGCCTCTCGCTTGGAATGGAGAGGGTGGCTATTACGAGGCTATGCGCGGCTTAGGCGAACTCTTCCATGATCGAACGGATGCCGAGTATGTGGCCGCTGGCGAGCGTGAAGGTTATCAGCGGCTTTCGGACCCGCATTACCACGAACTGGCGAAGCAAATTCATATTGTTGCTGTGGCCGAAAGAATCGCGCCTGACGGCTCAAGTATAGGAGTGGAAGTCCTGAAATGGTCCGAGCGCATTTACAGAAAAACCGGGTATTACCCGAGCGAAAAAGAGATTAAGGCGTACTTGGCGGAATTGAGGGCATAAATGGGCTACTTCGCGAACGGAACCGAGAACGACATGTACGTGGCCGAGTGGTGCAGCCATTGCGTTCACGGGAAAAACGACCAAACCGGATGCGGCGTGATGAATTTGCACTGGATCTGGAACTACGACCAGCACGGCGACGATGCCGTCTCGAAGGCCAAAAAGGACGGGTTAACTATCTTGATTCCCCGGCGCAAGGACGGGTTTAACGATATGTGCTCGATGTTTGTGAGGGAAAAAGAATGAAGTGGCCGGATGACGTGACGGATGAAAATATCCTCAGCGCGATCAGCGTCAATTTCGCGATTGATCCTGTGTTCGCTCAGCGTCTTGAGCAGTTGGAGCGGGATGGATTCATTCGCAAAGTCTGGAGTTGGGAGTTAACCGAGAAAGGCGAGCAGGCCAGAAACGCGAAAGGCTGACCGAAGTCAGCTCTCGCGTGAACAGTTGGAATTGTGAATCTACGACTCGCCCCGCCCGAGGGACAAACTGGGTATGAGGCCAAAAAGATGTTGACACACAAATCCTCGAAGCGCAATATTCCTTCGATTAATTCCTTCTCTGAACAGTTGGGACTAATCACAAATCAAAATCTTGTCTCTCATGAAAATGAGCGGTTGGTTCACGGCACACCTTTACCGGGAAAAAACGGGCCGATGCTTTGTCGCGACTCTGCCAGGTTCAGAGAAAGAGAAGAAAGTCTCAGGGAGGGGGCAACGTTCCGGTGGCGCAAGCGTAAAGCCGGTCATACACCCTATGTCCCCCACGCTAAATTGGAAGGCTCAACTGGTAACTACTTCTCTAAGCGCGTAAGGACAAGATTAAGTGTGCTTCCCCTACTTCCAAAACTAGGAAGGGGTGTGCTCGGAGGCAGGTAAGTTGTAACATTCCTTTCCTTCCCCCGGTTAGGAGCCCAGAAAGTTGAAGCCTGAAGACTTGCTCGCTATTTATGGCGCTTTTCCTAGAAAAGTCGCGAGACGCAAAGCACTCTTGGAAATCGAGCGAGCGATACGAAGATTGATCGCTGGCGAAACGGGACAAAAGCTGAGTTACGAAGAAGCCGTATTCGGGCTCTTGCAAGCGACTGCGGCGTTTGCTCGAAGTGGGGCGGGACAGAACTTCCCCTACGTCCCACATCCCACGACTTGGTTTCATCAAGGCCGATATTTGGATTCACCGGAGGAGTGGAACCGTGGCGAACCGGAATCAAAAGAAGCTTCCCTTGCCCGAAAGAACCGCGAAGTCGTTGATCGACTTAACGGCCAAGCACGAGTTGCTGATAAAGACAGCACTGCTGTACTCGAAGGAGTTGAGCGAGGAACTGATCGAGCTGTGGGATGGCCTGCTCGACGGCTACTCGGTCGATGAGTGCTCGTATGCTTTCGAGCACCACATGCGCAATGGGAAATTCTTTCCCAAGCCGGCCGACATCCTCGAGACGATTCGGAACTATCGCGAGACGAATGCCCTGTTTCGCAAGCCACCGCGGTACGAGAAGCACGGCGAAGGCTATGGCGAGAATGAGATTCGCGCACTGTGGCAAATCTTCAACCAACGCTATCCTGGCCTTCAGCGCAGGCTTTCAGATGAAGAAGTCGATGAGTTGATCGACGAGTTAGATCGCAAGGTAGAGCGTGAGACGGCGTGAGAACGAGCCCGACCTGGACGAAGTGAAACGCGAAGGTGAGCCCGATCTTGAAGAACTGAAACGAGAAGTCTTTCCCGTCTGGTGGAAGGTGAAAGACGAACTGATCACCCCGTTACAACGTTGGCTTCGAGGGAGACTTGAATGGAACGAGCGCAAGCGTATCCACAAGAAGAACTTGGAAACGCGGAAATCGAAGTAAGCCTCGCACTGGCCCAGGAACATGACGCGCGCGTGCGCGAGATAGAGCGCCAGATCACCGGAGCATGGTCCGAGTTGGCCGAGCTCGCAATTCAGGTGAGAGACAACGAGGAGTGGCGTCTGCTGAACTTTGGGAGTTTCAATCAGTGGCTTGCCAGTGCCGCGCCCAGGTCGAGAGCGATGGTCTATTCCGCGATCGGACTGCTCGAGGAGTTGAACGATGTCCCCATCGCGGATTTGCGCCAGATTGGCATAGGAAACGCGCACATTCTGAAAAAGCTTCCCCGAGCCTCTAGGACGAGCCGAGGCGTACTCGAGGCGGCCAAGGCCCTCCCCCCTCGGCAAATGCTTGCCACGGTCATAGAAAGCCACCCAGCGGAGCTTTTAGAGAACGTCTGCACTCAAAGATTCCGTTTTACGGTTTCGCAGTGGAAAGTGATCGAAGCGGCGATTGAGGAAATGATCTCGCAGTATGACGGGGCCATGACGACGCGGGAAGAGGCGCTCGAGGCAATTGTGGCGGAATGGATCCAGAGTCAATGATCTGGACGACCAAGGACGGGCGCACGATTCGCGATGGCAAGGATTACACAGAATTCCGTCACGACGTTTGGGATGCGCAGGAAGGCCGATGTCTGAATTGTGGGCGCTCGGTCATGTTTGATCCGGAGTGGTTCCAGGTGCACCACAAGAACGGGAGGGGGATGGGTGGCTCAAAACGAAACGATGTTCCCGGAGCTGTCGCCGGATTGTGTACCGACTGTCACCGAAAGCAGCACGGCCAATAGCCTGAGATTCACGGTGTTTGGCACCCCTGTGCCGCAGGGGAGCACGCGCGCTTTTATTCCGAAGGGCTGGAAGCGGCCAATCATTACGGCAGACAATGAGAACACCAAGCCCTGGCGCCAAGAGATCGCCGCGGTCGCACTCGGTGAGATGGGAAGCAAGCGATTGATCGAAGGGCCAGTCTGGATGCATGTCGCGTTCTATTTTGGGCGGCCGAAGAGTGTGAAGAAAAGTGTGCAGCGCAAGATTACGAAGCCCGACATCGACAAATTGTTGAGAAGTGCGTTCGATTCGCTGACTGGGATCGTGTTCAAAGACGACTCGCAAATTGTAAGTGTCGCGGCGTCGAAACACTTTGGCTCGCCGGCCAGGATGGAAATAGCAATTACGTGGTCATAGGGGATCAGGTCCTATGAAGATTTTCAGAATACTTTGGGCAATTTGGTTCGCGCTTCTCATCGCTGGGCTCGTGTTGAATTTGATTCTGATTGCGGCCAAATTTGCTTGAGGGGATCAGGTCCCTTTGTCGAGGTGCTTATGAGTGATAACGGCACACATTTCAAGCAAGTCAAGACGGTTCAGCGAGTAGACCGTTCGCCGATGAATCCTAAGGTGTGGATTGTCCAATTGTCTTGCGGCCACGACCGATATATTTCCGGCAGGAAGCCTCGTCGAGACACAATGCACATGGAGTGCGATAAATGCCCTATGGTGACGCGATGACAGACACGAGACAGGAGACATGCCCGCGATGCGGAAGTAAATATAGGGACAATCCAGCCTGCATAGCCGATCACGACGAAACATTCGCTTGCTATGAATGTGACGCCCCGTGGCACACTCCCCCACCTCCCGCGCCGAGTTCTTATTTTGCCTCAAATGTAGAGCACATCTCTCCCGGCCTGATTGATAGGCGATTTATCTATCGGACGATTGAACGAATGGCGGGTATGACGGTGCCTCAGGTTGATTATGACTACATGGGAGACCCTGTTTTCCGTCCTGCACCCAAACCAGAAGAGATATACGCTCACGTTCTCAAAGCTATTGCGGAAGCCCCAGTAGGCGCATTATCGCCTAAAGCAGAAGTAGGCGAAAAGACGCCTAAATGCGTCACCTACGGATGTTTAGGAAGGTGTCCGGTTTGTGTGAAAAAGAGTGCGGAAGCTAAAGGAGGGGTAGCATGAGCGAACGCGGAGCATTTAATCGAGCGGCAAGACGATCCGGCGGGAACCGTCCAGCGCGGTTCAATCTACCTAATCTTTCCAAGGACGATCTGGAAATCTTACAACAGGAAGCACTCATTCGCCGAGAGTTTGGTGAAGAAGGGGTAACACGATTCTGGGACAGAATGGAGGAATTGAACGCTCCTGCATACAGTCAGGCTAGCGAGCTAGATGCGGATGACTACGATGCGGAATTTCGCAAGAAACAAGAAAGGTCCGCAATGAGTGATGCGAGACAGGAGACTTGCCTAACGTGTAAGGGTAAACGTAAATTCTCAGATAACGTAGAGACTGGATGCCCTGATCGGTGGCACACTCTCCCGCCTCAGGGGGCCGCGCCGAACTGTCACTTGTGTCGTGGATGGGTTGGTAATACATCGTGCGAAGTCTGTCATGGAACAGGATACGAACCCGCCGTACCGCCAGTTTCACGCTGCGTCATGTGCGAAACGGGGAAGACAGAGAACGGCCAGCCAGTGTTTCAGAAGCCAGAACTTGTTGATATTCGCGGCGAAAAGCTTTGGCGTCACAAGTGGGTAGCGGATCAAATGTTCTGCACAACCTGCGCCGTACCGCCAGTCCCGGCTTCAAAGTGTGAATTGTGCGATAAGAAGGCGGGCGTGATTTCAGCGCTCGGAGATAGCCAAAGGCATCAGCGTTGCGAAGATCATGCGTACACAGTTCCGGCTGATCCTCGGAGCGCTGAGCAGTACAGGAGCAACTTGAATATTCCAGAGTTGCTCAACGAAAACGCCACACTCCGCGACCAGCTTGCCGCCGAGGAAAATGCGGTAGCGCAATTCGCTAAGAAGCTTACTCATGTGGAGGCAGCGCTTCTCTCCGCACAGAAAGAGATCGTGAGATTAACAAAGGAGCTACATGAAATACGTCAAACGTCTGAACGGCGAGGGGTGGACAGTCAAGAATCGGATTCCGTTCCGAGTGGGGTGCTGCGATTGCGGACTAGTGCACGAAATGGTTGTGACGACAACGAGGCTACGGAAGGGGATGGTCCTCGGCATAGCAGCGAGCCGCAACGAGAGAGCGACAGTGCAAAAGCGCCGAACTCGTGGGAGGGATACTGGGCTTCGCTCGGGGAGGATGAGCGAGAAAAGTTAGAGCCGCACATCGACGCAATACGTCACTGGTTCTGCGTTGGTCTAGATTGGGCCCGCGCCGCTCTCGCTCAGGCTGAGGGGAAGGAGACGAAATGAACTGGCTCAAGCGCAACTCTGCGAATTTGTGGATGGTTGCGATTGTCGTACCTTTGGCAACTTGGCTGTCGTTGCAAGTGCTGACCGCTCACGCCCAGAAGCCCGAGTCGCAGCAAGTCTGCACTCCTGGCCTCAAGTGCTCTGGAGGCACGTGCTATTACGATAACTGTCTACCGCACGAATCAATGACAACCGTTCCAGATATTCCGGGAATTGGAAAGTGGATCGAATCCCACTGCCGAGCATTGCGTGATGGACATATAAAGTGCGGGGAGCCGTCTTCGGAGAAGAAGCCGTGACTCTGATCAACCGAGGCTCAAGAGGAAGATTTGCCCCTTCTGCTACTCCACAGGAACGGTTACAAAAGAATATAAACAGAGCGGCTGGCCAAGGTCCGAACGGTGACTGCTATGAGTGGATCGGGCCGCGGAATGATACAGGGTATGGTTCCTTCTGGATAAATGGTCATCGGCATGGAGCACATCGTGTTGCATGGGAGTCTCAGTGCGGGCCAATTCCGAAAGGAATGTTGGTCTGCCACCACTGCGACAATCCCGCCTGCTGCCGCGTCGATCACCTGTTCTTGGGAGATCATTCAGACAACGGCATCGACGCATCCAGGAAGGGTCGGGTGATCAGCCCCTTAAAGAACAGGACTCACTGCAAACGTGGGCACCCACTAAGCGGAGACAATCTGCAAAAGCCTTGGCCTGCTCATCCGCACTACCGAATATGTTTGGCTTGTAGGAGAGAACGCCACGAGCAGACCTTGCGCCTGAAGTGCTCAGACGTTGTCCAGAAATAGACACCTGCTACACTGCCGCCATGGGATTGATTGACCTTCCAACCCCAACCGCGATGTACGAAGGGGTGAAGGATGCGCAACTTGGGCGCAAGGAAGTGGACGCCTTTGTCAGTGCTTCCTATAGCGCATGGATCTCGTTCATGTGGCGTTCCGGCACGGCGAAATGGGCACTGTGGTTCGGGGAAGGACAGGCCATGCAGGACTCGGCCACAGCCATGTACCTTACGCTCCGAGAACTTGAGACAAAGGGCTTTTTGGTATTGACAGTCCCCTCAGATATGCTCCTGCCAGATAACTTGGCTCGGTTTCGGACGGAGAAACTACTCAAATGAGTGGGCAAGCCGATCAACAGAAAGCCTACAAGCGAGCATATTACCTCGCCAACAGGGACCGATTACTTGTTCAGCGAAAGAAGCTATATCGCGCAAACCGCGAAGAGTTTTTAAAAAAAGGCACCGAATATTACCAGCAGCACAAAGACCAGTGCAAAGAGCGCAGTAAGCGCCATCGCGAAAACAATCCGGAACTATACCGACAGTACATGCGTGAGTGGAAGAAAAGAAATCCGGGGCGAAATACGCAACTGCACAAAGTTTTGCGCGCGAAGACGCGTCGCGCGGCTTTTAAAGCATATGGCGGCGCTTGCGCATGTTGTGGCGAATCCAGGCATGAATTCCTGTCTATTGATCACATCGCTGGCGGCGGAAACAAGCACCGCAAGGATCTAGGGTTAAGGGCTGGTTGGCCCTTTTATCGCTGGTTGCGATTGAACAATTGGCCTAAGGATTTCCAAGTACTGTGTTTCAATTGTAACTGCGCTCGTGGATTCTTTGGGTATTGCCCCCACGAAGCGCCCCTCAATGTTCCACATCGCGAATCGTCCGAAGAATTAGTCCAGATCAAATAGGAGACTCCATGACGAACAAGTTTGTCAGCTTTCTTGAAACCGCAGGCAGGGACATCGAGAAGATTTTCAGCAAGGACATCGTGCCCTACTTGCCCATGGCTGAGTCCGCAGTCAGTGCCTTCGCCCCGAGCGCTTCCCCGATGTTCAACGCTACGGCCAACGCGGTCATCATGGCCGAGCAGAATGCCGCAGCCATCGGTCAGCAGGTGGGCTCAGGACCGCAAAAGCTGGCCGCGGTTACCGGATTGATTGGCGGTCTGATCGCGCAAGGATTGAAAGATGCCGGCAAGTCGAATACGGCCGCAGACGTGACCGGATACATCAACAGCGTCGTCTCGATCCTGAATACCACGCCGGCGCCGCCTGCTCCCATGCAGCCAGGGCCGCCAAGCGTTTAAGTTTCCCCGTCCAGTCGTCCCGGCCACTCAGGGTATCGAGTGGCCTTTCTTGCCTGAGCGAAATTGACCATACAACCGTTCCCCTTTAGGACAGAATCTCCCCTGCCGGAGGTTCCCCATGTCCGAAACCGATGTGAAATGTCCGCTGTGTGGCGCCGAGCCAGGAGTTGCGTGCGGGAATGAATCTCATCCCGAGCGCATCGAACTGGCAGAGAAGAATGCGCCCAAACCCAAGCCGGGGAAGCCTGCGAAAACTACCAAGATCCATGAAGTGCAAAGGAAGAAACGGCGGGCCGCATGATTATTTACCTCTCCCTGCTCGTAGCTCTGGTGGGTGTTTTGGCTTATGCACTCGCTACAAACGGCAAAATTGTCGAGATTGGACGCATATGCTTTTGGACTGGATTACTTGCTTTTCTTCTAAGGATGACCGGGCCAAGCGTGGGGATCCTCCGCTAGAACCCGAGGAGGACGCGCCTGCGGAGGAACCGGAGACACCTGAAGTAACCCCACAGCCGTAATCTATCCCCTAGGGTCCACACCTCCCTACACTGATTGAGTGCCGGCCGATCAAGTCGCATTCCGTCTCGCCGTGTGGGCTCTATTTTTTAATGGGGTCGGCTTGCACATTCTTCTGCGGGCTCGTGGCTCGATTGCCTCTCGGTCGAACTCTGTTAAGACTTTTCGCGCATGGTGGGAACTGAACTGGCACGACCTGGGCTGGCGTCTATTTTTGGACGGCTTAGGATTGATGGCTTGGGAAGTTGCGCCGTTCGTGCCGGGGATGAAAGACTTCGTTTCCCACATCCTGCCGCCTATCTGCTACGGCGCCGCGCCAGTCATGGGAGTCGTTGTCGATCGCTTTATTGATTCCGGGGGCTTCATCCTGGGGTTCAGCAGAGTCGATAATGGCGAAGTCCGCCCCGCCCCAATCAAGTAGCTTCGTCAGTGAAGTCCGCAGCCTG
>Ga0210409_10000738_pt1 | contig 48514 bp, 38 predicted proteins | sample IncBWH17MmetaG_FD_161649 | JGI IMG/M metagenome (GOLD analysis project Ga0210409, IMG submission 161649) | Forest soil microbial communities from Barre Woods Harvard Forest LTER site, Petersham, Massachusetts, United States - Inc-BW-H-17-M | ecosystem: Environmental > Terrestrial > Soil >... | reverse complement strand
GATGCATTGCGCCCCGCGGCCCCTAAATTCTGATGCCGGCCAAAATACCGCATCCACCGCAGTTCTCCAAGCGTTTTCTCTCACAGGCGGAGAAGCTTTTACAAAGGTGGCCGAGCCTCTGCAAAACGGAGTCATAGGGTGGCATCGTCGATCAGTGTTGCACATAGGCAGCGATGCCGCTGGATACGAAGTACAGGCCAAAAGACTTACAATCATTGTGCAACAGAAGTTCCACGGTGAGATTTCCTCGGGGGAAGTGCGCCGCTTGCTTGAGTGCACTTGAATCGCGGCAGTTTCCGGTACAGGACCAAATCTTTATTTATAAGGCGAATTCCGTACAAATCCCTTGAGAGGACAGGATTCACCGGAAGGCAGTCCCCGCCGTTCCGGTACTGGTTGATCCGAGGTTCGACGGTCCGCTTTGTGCTATTCATGACGCGATGGTCCGCAGGCGAATCCCAGGGAGGAACGGGTAACGAACTGAAACGCCGATCAACCCCACCATGCACATACCCGACGGCTATTTGAGTCCTTCCACCTGCGCAACGCTGTATGCCTTTTCTGCGGCGGGCTGGTACTCCGCTTTGCGCCGGACGAAACGCGCTTTTGCGACCCGCACGATTCCTCTGATTTCAGTATTCGCGGCATTCTCATTCGTTGTGATGATGTTCAATATCCCGCTGCCCGGCGGCACCACCGGCCACGCATTGGGAGTTACGGTAGCCGCAATTGTTCTGGGACCGTGGGCCTCAGCCTTGGCTGTCTCGCTGGCACTCGCGATTCAGGCCCTGTTATTCGGAGACGGCGGGATCACTACGCTGGGTGCGAATTGCTTCAACATGGCCATCGTAGGGTCTTTCGTGGCTTATGGAGTCTACCGGCTCATTGCGTCAGGCGCCGAAATATCCTCCAAACGAAGGATCACGGCGGCCGCAGTCGCCGGTTATGTCTCCATCAATGTGTGCGCCCTTCTCACAGCAATCGAATTCGGGATCCAGCCTGCTTTTTTCCACGACGCTTCGGGCGCACCGCTCTATGCTCCGTATCCATTGCGGGTAGCGATTCCCGCCATGATGATAGGGCATCTGACTTTTGCTGGGCTCGCAGAAGCCGTGATTTCCGCCGGCATGGTTTCTTACCTGCTGCGGTCGGATTCGCGTCTGATTTCGGTCCCAAATCATTCCAGCCCGGACCTGGCACCGGGCACAGTTCAGACTCGAGCCGGCTGGGGCCGGCCGCTGTGGTGGGCCGTCGGTCTGCTGCTTCTGTGTACACCGTTGGGAATCCTCGCGGCCGGCACGGCCTGGGGAGAATGGTCGGCTGGCGATCTCGCAAACGGTCACGCTCGGGCACAGATTTCGGTGGCATCCGGAAACCATGAACCTCCGGCTTTGATTCCGCCGGGGCTACAAAAGCTGGCGTCACTGTGGACAGCGCCTTTTCCTGGTTACGCGCCGGGTTTCATCAAGAGCCCGTTTCTGGGTTACCTGTTGTCGGGGATGTTTGCTGTAGGGTTATTTGTGATGACATCCCTGATTGCGATGTCCATTGGACGGAAGTGGCGGCGGCGCGAGGCCTCTTCTTGAGCCGCCCATCTTTCATTGGGAAGACGATTCTTGGCTTCACGCGAGGACTCTCTGAGGCGCTGGTGTCCGAGAAATTCGCACGTCGATCCGGCTTTTTACAGAGTCTGGATCCAAGGGTTCGCCTTGTGGGCGTACTGGCGCTCGTAATCGCCGCTGTTGCCTGCAGAAAATTACAGGGTGTCGCGGCTCTTTTTTTAGTCGCATCGTTCATTGCCCTACTATCGTCGCTTGACTTGTGGTCGCTTGCAAAACGGGTCTGGATCGCCGTGTTGATTTTCACTGGGCTGATCGCCCTGCCCGCGGTATTTATCACACCGGGAGCAGTGTTGTGGACGTCGCCAGCGCTTGGCATTTCCATTTCAGCACCAGGAGTCTACAGCGCTGCGATCCTCATCTTGCGAGTGGAGACAGCCGCAACCCTTACCGCGACCCTGGTGCTCTGCACGCCGTGGATTCAGATATTGAAAGCTCTCCGTTCCCTGTCTTTACCAGCTGAGGTCGTGACCATGCTGACTATGACTCATCGATATCTCTTTTTGTTGATGGAAACCGCGAAGCAGATGTTCGAGTCACGCGAAAGCAGAGCGGTCGGCGTGCTCTCCGGACCTGATAGACGGCGGATGGTGGGACAAACCGCCGGCGTGCTATTCAGTAAGAGTATGGAGTTGAGTCAGGACGTCTACCTCTCGATGGTCTCGCGAGGTTTTCACGGAGACGTTTATTTGTTGCATGAGTGTCGGCTCGCTTCGCGCGACTATGCGGTGCTGTTACTTTTTCTTGCTACGGGATTCGTAGCCGTCTGGATGGGAAGGTAGCGATCGGTGGCCGACATCTTCGAGGTGGACAACGTCAGCTTTGACTACGAAGGGATTCCCGCCCTTCGAGACTTCTCGCTTCAGATCCAGCAGGGTGAGCGGATCGCTTTGTTGGGAGCAAATGGCTCGGGCAAATCGACGCTTCTCCGAATTCTTGACGCGCTCTACTTCCCCGTCAAAGGAGCGGTCCGTTTTTTCGGCCGAGAATTAACCGAACGCCAGATCCGTGATGACAGTTTCTCACTCGATTTTCGCAAGCGCGTTGCATTGGTGTTTCAGAATCCTGATGTACAGCTCTTCAATCCCACCGTATTCGATGAAGTAGCCTACGGTCCACTGCAGTTGCAGTGGAGTAAAGCGGATCTGGTTCGCCAGGTGGAGGAGACGCTTTCGTCGATGTCTTTATTGCACCTTCGCGACCGCACGCCGTACCGCCTCTCGGGCGGAGAGAAAAAGCGAGTTGCCCTCGCCTCGGTGTTGATACTCGATCCTGACGTGCTTCTGCTTGATGAGCCTACGGCGATGCTCGATCCCAAGAGTCAAAGCCTTGTCGTGGATTTGATTCAGCAATGGAAAGGCTCAACCAAAACCGTGGTCACAGCTACCCATCAACTTGAAATTGTCGAAGACATCGCCGATCGGGTCGTCGTGATGGACGGGGGCGCGATTCTTGCATCAGGAACTCCACATGACATCCTTGCAAATGCCGACCTATTGCTCCGCGCAAATTTAGCTCACGCTCACCGGCATTCGCACGGCAGCGTTGTCCATTCTCATCCGCATCGACATGGACATACGCATGACCATGATAGCCACGAGCAGGAGTGAACTTATGTGAGAGGAGAAAATTCCTACGAAAGGCCGCGTCGAGGATTCGCGTTAAAAGGCGCTCACGCCTTTTTCGCATCTTCCGCAACTTGTGAAAATTGGGCGACTGGAGACGGCTGCGACAAGGTGAGAAATAAAAGCTCGACGCGATTCGACACTCCGAGTTTATCGAAGATCTTGAGAAGATCGGGGCTCACCAGATACCAGAAGGGCAGGGTGGCCATGATCAAAGGTTCAACACGTGGCTCGTTTCGACGACAACTGCTGAAATTTGCAACACTCTTTGCTGCGGTTGTGCTCTCCGGTAGCTTCGCACCGGCGCTCTTCCTTCAAAAGGCTCTCGCCCCGCATTCAGAGACGAGAAAATGCGGGGCGAGTTCTTTGCCCATTACAACGCCCCATGGGCAAGCTTGTTTTCAGCGTGTGGATCAATGGCGCGGGCAATCAGGTTGAACCACCCGGCTGACGATGCTCATTCTCGTTTCTCTTCCGCCGGGCCCACTGGCGCGAAGATCGTGTTTCCGGCCACTCACAGCGATCACTCGGTTCGGTGAAAACATCGGGTCCGGCTGATCCGACCATGAGTCATAGCGTGCAACATAAGTCACGCAATCCACCCCCAGCCACACTTTGTACGAGTAAGTTGGGGACGACAGCGGAGCGTCGCTTGGATTACTCCCGACGTACGTTGGCCGTGTGTCCACTTCTTGAACTTTGAGAACAGTTGTTTGCTGATACGCCTGCGGCTTTGAGGCGCTCGCGGAAGTGAGAGCAGCCAGCGATACGACCCAACAATCGAATACTTTCTTCATTCCTGCCTCTTATTTCATGCCAAGGTTGCCACATTGCATGTTGACGATTCATGCCGAGGTCCCGGTCGCCGCAACCGATCGCTTATGACGGACAGATCGGCACGAACAAAATGCAATACCGCAGCGGTTTTCAGTCAGTGAAGATTTGGAGAGGTGTCAGGAACGAGGTGGCGGGCGGTTATAGCGGACATCATCCACACGGACAGGGAGCAGTGGATTGCTTTCGCTTTCAACCGGGCGAGGTGATACTGCGAGGTAGAAAGGCTCAGAGGTTGCAAGGGGCGGAGCCTATCGTGCTCCATCTTTGTCCCGATGCTGAATTTTTGCTTTTTGCGCTTGCGACGTGACGGTCGTTTGGCCATGGAACGTAACGTCGACGGTGCGACTCGCGAGAGTTGCGCATAGAACACCGACCGCCGCGACTGCGATCAAACATCGCGAACGAGGGAAAGCTCCTTTCCTTCCGGTGTCGCGCGGTTTCGTGGTCATAACTGTCTCTCTTCAGAGTAGCACGGTGGCAAGAGTCTCCGGCAATTCATGCGATATTAACCCAACTTTTACACATTTGTAACAGAGCGCAACTAGCATCCGTGTTTTCCCGAGCCTCGGTCGCTTAGCGTCACTACGTCTCGAGTCGTTTCGGATGCGTTTGCCTTGTCGAACTACCGGATTGCAATGACGGTTTGAGGAGAAAATGATAATGAAACGAACCCTTGCCCTAGTGCTTTTGTTTGCGTTCGTGGGAAGCACCATTGTAGCTCCCGCCCAAAACGCACCCAGCAGCACAACGAAGGCGCGAAAATCAACCAAGGCAACGACCCCCAGCGTTGCCAGCCAGTTGAAGACAATGTCCGAGGCACTCGAAGCACAACAGAAACAGATCGAGGCACTTCGGCAGGAACTTCAGACTCGCGACCAGGCTGTGCAGCAGTTACAGCAACGCCTGGATTCGAGCCAGGCGGCCGCGTCGCAGGCGCAGGCGAAGGCCGATTCTGCCAGCGCAGAAGCGAGCAAGCAGGAGCAGTCCGTCACTGAACTGCGAAGCGACGTTAATGACCTGAAACAGAACGCAGGCACCACCGCCCTGACAATTCAGGAAACGCAGAAGAGTATTAAGGATGCCGTTGAAAGTCCCGCGGCCATACACTACAAGGGCATCACGATCACGCCAGGCGGGTTCGTGGCTGCTGAAACTGTGTGGCGCCAACGTGCGACGAGTTCAGACATCAATACGCCGTTCAATAGTATCCCGTATCCCGGCAATGACCTTTTCCAGATGAGCGAGAATAACTTTACAGCTCGGCAGAGTCGCCTTTCGTTGCTCGCCGAAAGCAAAGTCGGCCCTGCAAAACTCACGGGCTATTACGAGGGAGACTTTCTGGGCACAGGAGTTACCTCCAACAACCGTCAGAGTAATAGCTATGTGTTTCGCCAACGCCAGTTATTCGCACAGGCTGCGTTTGATAACGGGTGGATTATCACCGGTGGTCAGATGTGGACTCTGGCGGCAGAGGACAGGAAGGGCATTCTGAACCGGCAGGAGGCTCTGCCTCAAACTATCGACCCACAGTATAACGTCGGCTTCACCTGGGCTCGTCAATACGGGTTCCGGATTGTGAAGGACTTTGGCGGGAAATTCGCCCTCGGGTTGTCGGTCGAAGGTCCACAGGCAACGATTGGCGGCAGGGGTTTCTCTTCCGTATCGACGACGACGGTCGGTTCCGCTTCGACCGCGACCATCGGCAATACGTTCCTCGATGCGCCGGGTACCGGCGGTGGTCTTTTCAATTTCTCCGACACCACCGGGTACAGCGTTAACAAGACACCTGACTTTATTGTCAAAGCGGCGCTCGATCCAGGATGGGGCCACTATGAAGTTTTCGGTGTGGTGAGCACCTTCCGGAATCGCGTTTACCCCTGCGGTGTGGTCGGCACGAATTCGAAAGACACGGCACCACCCGCTACCCCCACGACGATTTCGTGCGGGGCCAGCGCTTCCACGACCCCAAGCGCGGCGGGCGCATTTGACGATACTCGAACGGGTGGCGGAGTGGGCGCCAGCTTCCTGGTTCCGCTTTTTGCCAAGAAGCTGGACGTTCGCGCGAAGGGCGTCTACGGAGACGGCATCGGTCGCTACGGCTCAGCGCAGTTGGCGGATGTGACCTTCCGCCCGGATGGTACGGAAGCTCTCATCCGCGGTGGTCATGGACTGGCTGGCCTCGAACTCCACGCCACCAAGAAACTCGACATATACGCGTACTACGGTGGAGAGTATGCGGCGCGCGCAGGGTACATAGGGTACACCAGCATCACCGTAACGAAGACACCGGCGATTCCGGCAACGCCACCGACCGCAACCTCGCCTGGCTCGCCTGCGATTCCTGCAACGACCACCACCGCATTCAAGCTGAACCAGATCGGTGGCTACGGTAACCGTGCCGCCAACAACTCCGGTTGCGGTACCGAGATGCCCCCGTCGAACCAACTCACGCCTTCTAGTGGCGGCACATGCGCCGGCGATACGCGCCTGATCACTGAAGGTACGATCGGGTTCTGGCACCGCTTCTACCAGGGGCCAAAGGGTGGAATGCGTTGGGGCCTGCAGTACTCTTACTTTGACAGGGCAGCGTGGTCGGGTGCGAGTGGCATCACGCCGAAAGCCGTTGACAACATGTTCTGGACGTCCTTCCGCTATTACTTCCCGTAAGCGCGGAGAATCGCGAAGAAACTTTCGCCCTCGTGAGTGGAATGCTCACGAGGGCGCTTTTTGTTTGATCGCTCGACCGAAACCTGTTCTGCAAGGCACTCCGGCATGCTCGCTAAGGAGCCCTCGGAGTAGAGAACTCGACCCCAACGCACACTGGCTTTGCTGAATCTCGTACCCTAGATGCCCGTCGTTTCGTACCTCAAGACAGCGAGGCTGAGGCGGTAGTCGTAACCGGCCTGGGCAAAGGCAATCTCTGCCTGCGTCTCTTGAAGTTGGGCCTGACTAAGCTCGACGATCGAACCGAGTCCAAGTTTGTAACGGGACTGTGCGAGATCTAAAGCCAACTTAGCCTGATCCAGCAACTGTTGTGTGACTGCCAGCTTTTGATAAGCAGCATTCGCTCCGAGCCAACTTGTGCGCACGTCGCGGGAGATAGTGTTCTTTAAATTACGCAGCCGTTCATCCGTCGCCTGCGCGCGCAGACTCGCCTCCTTCGAGCGGGCAAAATACTGGAACCCGTTAAAGATCGGGATTTCCATATTCCCACCAACCGCGCCGTAGGTATTGCTGAAGACCTCGGGACTGGGCGCAACGGCAACATTGCCGATCGGAGTCACCCCGACGGCACCGGTCGCACGGATCGAGGGAAACAGCAAATCCCGTTCAGCCTTCTGGAATTTCGTTGCAGATTGATACTGAAACTGCAGAGAACGGACCTCCGGACGCGCAGCAAATGCCTGAGAGATCAGATCATCCACATTACCGGGGGGCGCGGCGGCGGGGCTCGTGTCGTCGCTCAACGTGAAGGTCTGCACGTTCGGAAACCCCAACACCATGGACAACGTCGCTTGCGCCGCATCCTCGTTGCTCTGTGCATCAAGAAGTAGGAGCTTGGCCTGAGCGAGGTTCACGCTGGCGAAGCTGAAATCCAGCTCGGACTTCAACTTGCTCTTGAACAGAGCAGCAACCTGGTCGGCCACCGTCTGGCGTGCCTTCACCGTCTCCTCGGCAACCGTCAAGACGGCTTGTGCCTGCAGTGCGTTGAAGAAGGCCCGGTTCACTGCCAATAGGATCTGTTGCCGTGTGGCGAGGGCACTTTCGTTTTCCGCCTTCGCCGAGTAGTTCGCACTGGCAACAAGGTTGGTAGTGCGTCCGAAATCTGTAATCAATTGCGTGACCATCACGCCAGCAGCCGCGCGTTCGTAGATGATCGGGTTGTTCAGGAGCCCCGCAGTGATTCGGGTTCCGGATTGTGCATCGACCCCCGTAATGTCTCCCGTGGCGGTAGGCCAGAGGTTCGAGCGCACTTCCCGAGCAACCTGCTGGGATGCCAGCGCGAGTAAATGCGCGACGGAGATCTGCGGGTTGTTCTTGATGGCCAGGGTCTCGGCATCTTTCAACGTAAGCGGAGTTGCTCCCGCCGGAGCAATCTGCGGAGTTGGCGTTGCCTGAGACTGACCCGGCATGGCTCCGCTCTGATTGGGCGCCGTCTGCGGCATTGGTGCCGACGGCAAAGAGTTAATGTTTCTGGCTGTGACTGTCGTTTGAGCCAACGCGCAGGCAGACAAGGCGAGGACAACGACGCCTGGAAGAATGATCTGGTGTGCTCTCTTCATGAGTGCGCCTTTTGCGATTGCGATACCGCCGTCTCCTGTTTGCGCCGGCCATATACCAGCAAATAAGCGGCGGGAACGATGAAAATGGTCAGAAGGACGGAGGAGGTGAGACCGCCGATGATCGCCCGCGCCATGGGCGTGTACTGTTCGGCTCCTGTTCCAAGCTTCAGCGCCATCGGAATCATGCCGATGATGGTCGCGAGCGACGTCATCAAGATCGGACGCAGCCGCACGCGGCACGCGGTGATGACGGCATCGGCCGGGGACAAACCCTGGCGTTCAAGGCTGTGCGCAAAATCAACAATCAGGATGCTGTTCGAGTCGGCGATTCCCACCAGCATCAGAACCCCCATCAATGACATGACATTGAGGGTGCTGTGCGTGAGCGGCAAGATGATCAACACTCCAACGAATCCCATCGGAATCGCGAGCATAATCAGCAGCGGGTCGACGAACGATTTGAATTGTGCGGTCAAAATCAGAAATAGCAGGACAAAGGAAAGAAGAAATCCAAGGCCGAAGCTCTTGAATGACGCGTTCATCCCCTCGACCATGCCCCGAAGGTTGACCCGAACGTTGGCAGGAATGTGAGCTTCGCTCACAATGTTCTGAATTTCGTGCGTAACCCGGCCAAGGTCTTCTCCGGCGGGGGTCACGTATAGGTCAATCACTCGCTGGATCTGGTAGTGATCTACTTCGGTTGGAGTCTGAACGTAGTTGACCTTGACAACGTTGCGCAACACGGTTGTAGGGCGTTCCGACGGTGCGCTCTTCGGATCATCCACTTTGGAAACGGGCAGATTCTGACCACAAGTCCAGGTTGGCTTTGGCGCGTCGGCAAGTCCAACTGGACGAATCGAGGGGGCGGTGGGTCGAGTGGGACCACATCCCATGCTGTTGGGGTTGCTCTTTTGCTGTGCGCGCAGCGGAATCTGCCCAAGATCGATCATGTTCTGGATAGCGCCTGGACCATGCTCGAAATACTGCACTGTGAGGTAGTAGTCGTTGCCACTTTTGCGATCCACCCAGTAATTCGGTGCGATCATGTAATTGGAATTCAGGGATGTGATTACGTTGTCGACTACATCCCTCTGAGTGAGACCGAGTTCCGCAGCATGGATACGATCCACATCCAGCCGCAGGGCGGGATAGTTCATATCCTGTGGAATATAGATTTCACCGACCCCCGGAACTGATCGAACGCGTCCCGCAAGATCCTGCGCGACGCTATAGATCTGATGTAGATCAGGACTGCTGACCTGGATGTCGATCGGCGCCGGCATTCCCATGTTCAGGATGGCATCAACCATCGATCCGCTTGAGAAGAACGTTCGAATATCCGGGAACTGACGGGTCATCTTGCTCTTCACGCGGTCCATATATTCGAAACTGCTCAGCGTGTGTGGTTCGTTCAATGCGACCTGAATGGTTGCCGTATATGGTCCGGCATTGGTGGTGTACAGCGAGGAAAAATCAGGCGTAACTCCGATGTTCGAGACAACCATTTTCAGGTCTTTTGAACCGACTTCATCCCGAATCAATTTTTCAACGCGCGATACGTATTGTTCGGTGTTCTCAATGCGCGTTCCAGTTGGCACCTTCAGATTGATCGTGAACTGGCCAGCATCTGTTTGCGGGAAAAAAGCCAGGCCGAGCAGAGGATAGATGGCAAGACTGAGAACGAATATTCCACCTAAAACCGCTACCGTGAGCGCCGGCCGTTTTAGAGCGCGACGCACCCAGTATTCGTAGAAGTCGAGCACCTTGTTGAAGTGGCGATTGAAGCCAGCATTGAACTTCGTCCACCACGAGCCGGTAGCCGTTGCGGTGGGCTCAACTTCGTACCCATTTCCCTGTCCTTGTTCTTGGGCAGCGTGGGGAACGGCTTTCAGAAAGCGCGAGCAAAACAGCGGGATCACCGTCATCGCCACGACGAAGGACGCCAGCAGCGAGAGACAAAACGCAAGCGCCAGAGCTGAAAACAGGAACTTCGCTACGCCGTACAGAAAAACAACGGGGAAGAAGTCAACCACGTCCACGAGAGTCGCTGCCAGAACCGCCAGATTGACCTCTGACCCCCCAACTTCGGCTGCCACGAGCGGTGTCGACCCCATCTCTAAATGTCGATAGATGTTCTCCAGCGAGATGACCGAGTTATCGATCACGCGCGAAAACGCGAGGGCCAATCCGCCGAGAATCATCGTGTTGATCGTGCTGCCCATCATGAACAAGACGACAAATGTTGCCAAAGCCGAAAGCGGAATGGACAGCAGGACGGCGGATGTCGCACGAAAGCTTCCCAGGAAGATCAGAATCATCAGGCTGGTCAGAATCAGTCCCAAGAGACCTTCGTGCAAAACAGTCTGGATCGCTTCTTTGACGTATACCGACTGATCAAATACGACGTTGGCGACCATTTGCTTCGGGATGTCGTAAAGATGACCAACCAACGTGCGAATACCGTTTACCACGTCGATCGTGTTGGTATTCCCTCCCTGCTTCATGATGGGTATGTAGCAGGACCTCTGGCTATCGACGCGCACGACGTTATATTGGATTTGGTGAGCGTCTTCGGCCTTCCCAACGTCATTCACAGAAACCCAGGCGTCCCCAGCCGTTTTCACGGGCACTTCCCCGAGTTGCTTCATCGTGTCGACCAGACTGTTCGAATACACGTAGTAATCGTTCAGACCGATCTTCACGTCGCCTGCGGGCAGAATCAGGTTGGAATTGTTCACCGCACCGACCACGTCCATCGGACTCAGTTGCCGTGATTGCAACCGGTATGGGTCGACGTAGACCATGATTTGGCGGTAATTCCCACCGAAGGGAGGTGGGATCTCCGCGCCTGGAACCACCGCGATCTGATTGCGAATCTGAAACTGCGCGTAGTCGTGAAGTTGGGTCTCGTTCAGCCCTTCCCCCTTCACCGTTACCAATGCAACAGGAAGGCTCGAGGCATCGAACTTCAGTACAACGGGTGGCAAGGTTCCCGGCGGCAGGCGCTTCAGGTCCGCAAGCGCAAGATTGGAAAGCTCGGTAACGTCGGCGTCAGCGTTTGTTCCCGGCTGAAAATAGACGCGAATAATACTGACCCCCAGCAACGACCGGGATTCCATATGGTCGATGCCGCTTGCCAGCGTGAAGAACCGCTCGAGCGGATCGGTAATGTCGGTCTCAATGTCCTGCGGCGGCATTCCGGAATAGAAGGTAGCCACCACCACCTCGGGCAAGTTAATCGGAGGAAACAGGTCCACGGGCATTCGCGCAACGCTCATGACGCCAATCACAAGCAGGCCAAGGCAGACCACGATAATGAAATAGGGATTGCGAATGGAAAAGCGCGGCATTAGTCCCTATCAACTCCGCAATTCGATTCTGTGTTCATCTCGATTTCCATTCGCAGCCTACGCAGGATCAACTTGTTCGGATCTGCGATATACAAGCAGATAAGCGGCCGGCACGATAAAGACGGTCAGCACGACAGAGGCCGTCAGGCCACCAATAATCGTGCGCGCAAGGGGAGCGTACTGTTCACTTCCCGTGCCCAGCTTTAGCGCCATCGGCACCATGCCAATGATGGTGGCCAGAGACGTCATCAGAATCGGGCGCAGACGGACGCGGCATGACGTAATGACCGCTTCCTCCACCGACTTCCCTTCCTCTTCGAGGCGGTGTGCGAATTCGACAATCAGGATGCTGTTCGAGGCCGAGATTCCGACCAACATGAGGACTCCCATCAGCGACATCACGTTTAACGTAGTCCCCGTGAGCGGAAGTACAAGTAGCACGCCGATGAAACCCATCGGAATCGCAAGCATAATGAGGATCGGATCTTTGAAGGACCGGAACTGCGCAACGAGAATGAGATACAGAAGAACGACGGATAGCGACAAGCCGATGGCAAAACTACGAAACGATTCCTGCATGCCCTGCACCATGCCGCGCAGATTGACGCGAACATTTTCCGGCATTTTCATCCCACGAATCACGCGCTGAACGGCATCCGCGACCTTGCCAAGGTCCTCGCTCGCCGGAGTTACGTAGACGTCTGTGACGCGCTGAATCTGATAGTGGTCGACCTCTGTGGGGGTCTGGACATTTTGGAGCTTGACGACCGCGTCGAGCGTGGTCGGTTGCTTCAGGTTGGGAGAGCGAATCGGAATGTTGGTCAGGTCTTCGAAGTTCTGGATCGACGGTCGGCCCTTCTCGTAGTACTGCACCGTAAGGTAGTAGTCGTTGCCAGTCTTATAGTCGACCCAGTAGTTCGGGGCGATCATGTAATTCGAATTGAGAGCGGTAATCACGTTGTCGACGACTTCTTTTTGCGTCAGCCCGAGTTTGGCAGCATTGATGCGATCGACGTCGAGACGCAATGCCGGATAGTTGAGGTCCTGCGGAATGAAAACTTCGCCGACGCCCGGAATCTGCCGCACGCGGCTCGCCAGGTCTTGGGCGATGCCATAGATTTGATGTAGATCAGGACTGCTCACCTGAATGTCGATCGGTGCCGGCATGCCCATGTTTAGAATGGCGTCCACCATGGAGCCGCTCGAGAGGAATGTTCGGACGTCCGGGTAGCGTTTGGCGATCTCTCCCTGCACCCGGTTCATGTACTCGAAGCTGCTACGCCGATGAGGTTCGTTGAGGGCAACCTGAATCGTGGCCGTGTACGGTCCCGCATTGGTTGTGTAAAGCGAAGAGAAATCCGGAACGACGCCGATGTTCGAGACGACCATCTTGAAATCTTTGGGATCGACAACTCGCTGTATCAAATCCTCTACCTTCGCGACGTACTGCTCCGTTACCTCGATGCGCGTGCCGGTTGGCACTTTGAAGTTAATTGTGAATTGCCCGGCATCTGTCTGGGGGAAGAAAGCAACACCCAGGAACGGATAGATCGCCAGGCTCAGAAGAAAGGCGCCACTTAGAACCGCTACCGTCAAGCCGGGTCGAACCAAGGCTCGCCGCACCCAGTATTCGTACGAATCGAGCATGCGGTTAAAGATTCGGTTAAAGCTGCGGTTAAACTTTTCCCACCAGTTGGCTTTGCCGGTTTCAGAATGCGTCTCTTCTTCGCTCTCTTTGACCCCGTCGACATGAGGGACAGCTTTAAGAAATCGAGAGCAGAACAATGGAATGACGGTCATTGCAACCAGGTACGACGCAAACAAAGAGATGACGACCGCCTCCGCCAGCGCAGTAAACAGGAACTTGCTCACGCCATAAAGGAACGTCACGGGGAAAAACACGACCACGGTGGTCAACGTGGCCGCCAACACCGCAAGGCTGACCTCATTGCCGCCGACCTCAGCAGCCTTCACGGGCGGCGCCCCCATCTCGAGGTGGCGGTAGATGTTTTCGAGAGAAATGACTGAGTTGTCGATAATTCGGGAGAACGCCAGGGCCAATCCGCCAAGAATCATCGTGTTGATCGTACTGCCACTGATATTCAGCACGACGAACGTAGCCAAAGCAGACAGAGGAATCGAAAGGAACACTGCGGTTGTTGCCCGAAAGCTGCCCAGAAAGATGAGGATCATCAAGCTGGTAAGCAGGAGCCCAATCAGTCCTTCGTGGAGCAATGTTTTGATTGCTTCCTTCACGAAGGCCGATTGGTCGAACACAACGGAGGCGCTCAACTGCTTTGGAATGTCGTAAAGGTGACGGATCATGTCGCGAATCCCGTTCACCACTTCAATCGTGTTCGTATCGCCGCCCTGTTTCATGATCGGCAGATACACAGATCTTTGACCGTCCACTCGCACGACGTTGTACTGGATTTGATTGGCGTCCTGTGCCTCGCCAATATCGTCGATCGAGACCCAGGAACTGCCCTCCGTCTTGACCGGGATCTTCCCGAGCTGATCCATGTTGGCGACGAGACTGTTCGAATACACGTAGTAATCGAATGGGCCCATTTTCACGTCGCCGGCTGGGAGAATCAGATTGAAGTTGTTGACCGCACCAACAACATCCATCGGGCTCAGCTGCCGGGACGCCAACTTATAGGGGTCCACGTACACCATGATCTGCCGGTATTTCCCACCGAACGGCGGAGGAATCTCGGCACCCTTCACCACGGCGATCTGATTGCGAATCGCGAATTGGCCGATGTCGTGCAACTGCGTCTGAGATAAACCCTCCCCTTTCAGGGTCACCAGGCACACCGGCAGGCTCGACGCATCGAACTTCAAAACCACTGGGGGGAGCGTCCCGGGAGGAAGGCGCTTCAGATCGGCCAGCGCCAGATTCGAGAGCTCGGTCACATCGGCGTCGGCGCTGGTGCCCGGCTGAAAATAGACGCGGATGATGCTCACACCCAGCAGAGAGCGCGATTCCATGTGATCGATGCCGCTTGCCAGAGTGAAGAAGCGTTCCAGCGGGTCTGTAATGTCCGTTTCAATATCCTGGGGCGGCATGCCGGAGTAGAAGGTCGCGACCACCACTTCCGGCAAGTTGATCGACGGGAACAGGTCCACCGGCATGCGAGCCAGACTGGTGACGCCGATGACAACAAGCGCCAGACAAACCACAATGACGAAATACGGATTACGGATGGAAAACCCTGACATTAATTCTCGCTTCCAAACCCCGCCAACCGAGGCTCGCTATTCCTGCTTCCCTTCCTGGTATTGCATGATCTGCACCGTCTGAGGATGCACTTTCTGGCCGGGTTTCAGTCCGCTGCGATCGCTCACGACCACCTGGTCTCCTTCGTTCAAACCCGTTAGGACTTCGGCGTCAGTGGCGGTCTGGATCCCCAGTGTGATTGGCCGGTCTTCGATCTCACAATTGGCGGCGACAACGAACACCGTCGTCTTTTCACCCTCGTGGTTGATGGCTTGTAGCGGAATCGCTGGGATGTCCTGCCGATGCTCAAGAGAGACGTCCGCCTCCGCGTATAAACCAGGCATCAACATGCGATCCCGATTCTGCACGTCGACCTCGGTGTGCATGGTGCGAGTGTCTTGCCGAACATCTACAGAGAAGCGCGTGACTTTGCCAGGGAAGCTACGATTCAGGGACGGGACGCGGACGCTCACTGGGTCTCCAACCTTGATGTACCGGACGTAAGACTCAGGAACAGGAATCACAAGGCGGAAAAGATCGTCCTGCGACAAGCGCACGATCGGCATGGCCTGCGTGCTGGACGCGGTACCGGCCTGGACCAAAGCGCCGAGGTTAGCGTAGCGCTGCGTCACAACTCCGGAAAACGGCGCGACAATCTTCGAATAATCGTAGAGAGTCTGATCGCGTGCCAAGCGAGCCTTCGCTCGAACCAGGTCGCTCTCTGCGGCTTCCAGTGCGGATTTCCCGGCGTCCACTTGCGACGCTGCAGCCAGATCTTTGCCCTGGGAATCATCGACCTCCTGCTGCGCCACGATGCCGGGTTGCGTTTGAAACACAGTATTCAGGCGCGTGTATTCGAGGTGCAGCGCGTTGTATTTGGCCTCGTCACGCTTCAATTCGTTGGCAGCCCGGCTTACCTGATTATTGGCATTTTTGACTTCGGCTTCGTCTTCGTTGAGTTGGGCTAGCAATTCGGGAATTTCGAGTGTTGCCATGACTTGCCCCTGCTTCACGTGGCTGCCGTAATCGACGTTGAGCTTCTGCACGTAGCCGGACTCTTTCGCATAGACATCGATCTCCTGGAACGGTACTAATTCTGACGACAAGGTGATTTGTCGGCTGAGTGTTTTCTTCGTCACCCGGGTGACGCCCACAGTAAGCGCCGAAGCCGTATTTGCTTCGACTTTCGAACCGGCTCCGCCAGAGCAAGAGGAAAGGCCAGCGGCCAAGATCGCAACGAAGGCGACCGGGATGCGTTGGACCCATGAACTTGCTGTCTTAGGTTTTCTCGGATAGTGTTTGTGCATCAATCTCTCAATACCCGCCTTCTCCAGCACAAATGCCGGGCAGCCTTCGCCTACAACTCCTTCATAATTCGAGAAAGTTGATCGACTGAAAAGGCTCTGGATCGACAGAAATCGATCACTCGTTGCTCGGTGCGTTGCAACCTCTCCGCTGTCGCCGGAATTTCTGCTGCGATTTCGATTGGAACCGTCAGAATGCCGTGCCGATCTCCGTGAAGCAAGTCGCCTTGTTTTATTTCAAGGCCGCCGATTTTGACCATGCTGGCGAAATCGAAAATGTGAGCGTAGGCGTGGGAAACAGCTACATTCCCAGCGAATAATTGCAGCCCAAGATCGTGTACGCGAGGCAGTTCACGAACGGCCCCGTCGGTGACAAACCCGACGCAACCCAGCGCCTTCAGAATGGCGGCGTGCATGTCGCCCAGAAAAGCACCGACACCGGGGGGTTTATCCATGTCCTCCAACACGACAATCCGAGGGGCTGGCACCTCCAGAATGCTTTTCCACCAATCGGCGCGGTCGTGATAGAAGCGCCCGGACATCGGCGGGGTTCCAGCGCGCAGGCGTGCAGTCGCAGCGTAGCCCACCAGCGGCGGGAAGTCCTGGAAGATGCAGCGGATGCGGGAGTCGGCAAAACCCGCGTTCCGCAGCCTGAGTTCAAACGTTTCAATTGCGTTCGATACGACGCACGTATCGATGCGCCGCAGAGTATTGAGCACATCCTCATGTACCAAAGGCCCAAGCACCATGCGAATCTCCTTCGCACGACTTCATCAGCAACTATCTGTGGCCCAACGTTCCTGTTATCGGCTTCAATAAAGCATTCGACCGAACGAGAAGCTGGTTAGATTTTGGAAAAAAGTTGAACGCCCGACGGGCTAAATGAGAGCCGGAGGCGGTCGGTTGCTAAGACTGGAAGGAAGGATGAGCGTAGAAAAGAGACGCTGAACGTCGACGATATGGGTACCACTGGGAGCTGGCTCAAAAAGCTCAGAAACTGGAACCGGGCCCACCAAACGAGAGGCATCCCGATCGAGGTTCTGGCGCTTTGGCTCAGCCGACCTGCTATCGAACGACTTCGCGGTATGGGGTCGAGTCGCCGTTGGCATAGAAAAACGCGTTGCCAAGCTCAGGGTGAGCGAGCAAACTGCCGCGGCAATTAACAGGATGCGAATTTTGTCGATATTATGCTTCGGCGAAGATTGCATCTGTTGGTGTGTGCAGTGGACCCCAAAGTTACTGGGATTATAGCACGCGTAGAAATGGTTTCCTCGGATTACGATGTAAGCGAAAGGTTTTCAACCTTCGAAACCTCACACCGGGTCCGCCCTGTACTCTGGCTTCTGATAGGTGCCTGTAATGCTTATCGGGAACTTTGCGCCACCGCGATGATTTTTCTTCAGAAATGGATTTAAGGCCTTCAGCAAGAAGGATTTCACGCCTGATGTGGCCTTCGGAAGATTGGCATCCATGGACAGAATCCCGTGCAGGTCGATTTTTTCACTGATGAGGTTGAATGTTCCGTGGAGATGCGCGTGCGCTCCGGGGACACGAAACGAAAGGTCAGAAAAAGTGGCAATTCCGCTGCCTACCACCACGTGCCCTTGCAGGTCTGAGACCGCGGTTTCGGGGTCGTCCACTTCGTCGGGTTTGCCTCGGGCGCTTGCACTGAGTTTGTCCAGACTCTGTTGAGTATCGGGTTTCGAGAAAAGCGCGTCGGCTATGCCAAAATCGCCAGCCATCCGTAGCTTCTTCAGAAACGGCATCTCTCCCGGGGGGACGAATGCGTTGGCTTTCAAACTCACCGCCCCGCTCAACGGAGACTGCTTCTCGGACACAAACAGCAGTAACAGGTCCTGGATGCGACCGTTTTGAACAGCGAGGTCGATTGCTGCAGTCTTGCCGTGATTGTTCTGCCGTCCCGCGACCCGGCCTCGCGATTGAACCGTGGTTTGGCGGACACGAGCGGTGACATCTTGTAATGCCAAGTCGCCATTTGAGGGGTCAACAAAGGCCTTGAAACCGGTGTCTAGGGGGACTTTGTGAGAGCTTCCCTGAACCTGAAACTCTGGTGTCTTCGTTTCGCCTTCAACCGAGATACCTTCCAGCGTCCCCTGAAATTTCCCACTGGACGACAGAATTCCGTGGATTCCCCTAAAAACACCAAGGTTGGCCTGTCGAAACACGTAGGTGCCCGAGACTGGAGTCGTACTTACGTTGTCCGCCTTCCACGGGCCAAACGAGCCGTTTGCTTCCACCTCGCCGGGCGGAACCGGATTTTGGACTCGCACCTTGAATTTCATTGGCTCGCGCACGGCCAGCGGGTTCCCGCTGAACTCGTGCACCACAAACCTGAGCGGCTTCTCATCCCGCGGATCCGAAGAGAAGTCCAGCAGGGCGTCATTGGCAATCAACTGATCAACAACGACAGTGGACTGAGTCGGCGTCCATGACGTGCCGTTTCCAAGTGTTGGAAACACAGCATGCGCTCCCTGCAGCCGTATCAAAGCAAGATGTTTTGTGACCAATCCCGTGAGATTGCCAACGATCGTCAGCCTTTCGACCGTCATGACAGCCTGATTTTCAGGACTGGAACCACGCTTCAATACCACCGCCTCGGCCACGCAACCCGGATGAGGAAAGAAAGTAGGACGAAAGGCCCCGATTGTGACCGCGCTGGTCGTGGCAAGCTCGAGTTGCTTGATTACGTTTTCTCGCGTGAAGGGCCAGGCGAGCGAGAGACCAATTACAGCAATCAAGATGGCGATGCCACCGAATCCGGTGACCAGCAGTGTCCATCGTCTCGAAGACTCTTTCCGTGTTTGTTCCCCACGGCGACCACTGTTCTGAGCTTCGGCCGACTCAGCAAGCCCCGATCTCATCGTTCCACCCTCGAGTAAGCCATCGCATTTCAGATGCTTATGTCTGCCCTATCGGCGAGAAATCAGCGGTAGGTGTTTTACCGTGTTGACAAACGATGCAATCTTGCGCACGTTTCAAACGAATGCGAAGTTCAACACAAGGCTCAAAATGCCTCAGGCCGTATGCAGTTTGCCGTAAAATGTTCAGCCCGAGGACTGCGGTTCACTTCATCATCGCCTCTCGTCTGAAATTGCAGCGAAGGAGTCCTGAACGTGTTAACCCGACGTAATTGGTTCGCCGCTATGGGAGTTGCGGGCGCTGATGTTCTACTGTCTTCACTGCTGGGTAGGCGTGCAATTGCCCAGATGATGACGCAAGGATCAGGAACAACGTGCCCATTCCGAATCGCTGTAATCAACGACGAAATCACGCAGGATTTTGAAAAAGCCTGTCAGATTGTCGCGAACGACTTTCAACTGCATTGGATCGAGTTACGCTCCATGTGGGGCAAAAACGTCACCGATCTGAGCACTAAAGAAGTGGTCGATGCTAGGAATATTCTGGTTCAGCACAAACTGCGGGTCACAGACATCGCGAGCCCCTTGTTCAAGACCGACTGGCCCGGCGCTCCACGATCCTCGCAAAGCGAAACGCGTGATCAATTTCACGCAAACGTCGACGCCAATGCGCAGAATGAACTGCTCGACCGCTGCATCGCGCTCGCGAAATCGTTTGAAACCGACAGGATTCGTTGCTTCGATTTCTGGCGGCTTGACGACCAGAAACCTTACCGACGGGCAATCAATGTGAAATTACGAGATGCAGCGGACCGGTGTGCGAAGAGTAACCTCATCCTTCTGCTGGAGAATGAAATGTCGTGCAACACGGCGACAGGTGAGGAGGCACTAGCGGTCCTCAACGCAATTCCGAACCCAAACTTTATGTTGAACTGGGATCCCGGAAATGCCGCGGCGCTCGCGGGTACTCCATATAAGCCCGGTTACGATCCGCTGCCGAAAGACCGCATCGGACACTGCCACTGTAAAGATGTAATACGCCAACCCGAAAACAAGTATGAATGGGCGCCGGTCGGCGCCGGAATGGTCGACTGGGTGGGACAATTACAGGCGCTGATGCATGACGGGTTTCACTACGGACTGAGCCTCGAAACTCATTGGCACGGCGGGGGCACGCCCGAAGCCTCGACCCGCATCAGCATGGAGGGCCTTCGGAAAGCTCTCGCGGCTGCCGGAACTTCGTGCTGACCCGGTCTGTCACCCGCTCACCACAACTGCTTAAGATTCGCCGAACGAGGGTACCGAAATGACGACAAGACGTGAGTTCCTGGACGCGCTCGCATTCACCACGGCCGGAGTCGCTACAGCAATGACAGCGAGGAGCTACGCTCGGATCCTCGGATCGAATGACCGGCTCAACTTCGCCGTGATTGGCCTCAATGGCCGCGGTTACGCTCATCTTTCGTCGATCAAGGCGAACAAGAACAGCGCGCGACTTACGCATGTTTGCGACGTCGACAGCGACATCCTCGCCAAATTCGCGGAAACGGCGCAGAAGGAAACAGGCGAAACGGTTACAGCAGAAAAAGATTTTCGCAAAATCCTTGCCCTAAGAGACATCGATGCGATCTCGATCGCTACCCCGGATCACTGGCACGCACCCATGGCCATTGCCGGTCTGCGCGCCGGGAAGCACGTCTACGTCGAGAAGCCGTGCAGTCATAACCCAGCGGAAGGGCAAATGCTCGTAAAAGCCCAACAGAAATACGACAAGCTGGTTCAGATGGGAACGCAGCAGCGCTCTTCTCCTCACACTATCCAGATCGTTGAGAAGATCCACGCTGGCCTGATCGGCCGCCCCTACCTCGCAAAGGCCTGGTATTCCAATGTGAGGAAATCAATCGGAACGGGCACAGAAGTTCCAGTTCCCCCCCGGCTCGATTGGGATTTATGGCAGGGGCCCGTGCCGCGACGGCCATATCAGGACAACCTTCACCCCTACAACTGGCACTGGTTCCGAGTCTACGGAACCGGGGAAACGCTGAACAATGGCACGCATGAAGTAGACGTTTGTCGTTGGGCGTTGGGAGTGGATTTCCCACAGCGTGTGACTGCCGCCGGTGGCCGCTACCATTTCAAGGATGACTGGCAGTTCTATGACACGCTGGTCACGAATTTTGACTACGGAGAGAAGTTGATTTCGTGGGAAGGACAGAGCTGCCAAGGGATGAAGCAATACGGGCGCGACCGTGGCGCTCTCATCATGGGAACAACGGGAGCAGTGCGGGTCGATCGTGACGGATTCGAAGTGTATGACCTGAAAGGGATAAAGACCGACGAATTCCGGACGGGTTCGACAACTTCGTCGGCCGATGTGCTTGGCCGCGACTCCATGACGGACGCCCATTTCGCCAACTTTATCGCTGCGATTCGTACGGGCGAAAAACTCCATGCTCCAATTTCGGACGGCAACATCTCCGTTACGATGCTTCAGATCTCGAACATTGCATGGGAGGTCAGTCGGGAGTTGACCTTGGACACACGAGACGGTCGCATTCAAAATGACGACGCCGCCATGAAAATGTGGACTCGAACGTACGAAAAAGGCTGGGAACCAGAGGTGTCGTGAACGGCGGCCGCGGATGTTCAACACATGGCGGTCAAGCGCGATGATCGTAAACGGGTGTTTTTCGCACAATCTCCGACGCCGTTTCATTTTCGTTCTTTTGGAGGAGCTCATTCAACTTGGTCACCAGTTCCATGAACCGCTCCGGATCTCGCTCGGAAGCTATCGATTCACACAACCGCTTCATTTTCTCCCTGACAGCCTCTTGCATCCGCACTCCTCCAAGCGTTGCTTTTTGTTGAGGTACGCTAATGTCGCAAACTCCAATCGCTCGGGGTAGCGGGAGATTTCCGAAATAAAATCAAGTAGATAGGGAATTCCCCGACAAGGTGTTTCGAATAAATAGAAGATAATTCAGCAATTCGGGTTCGAGTCTGTCTTACCGGGCGAAAGCATATTTTTGGGATGAGCACCATTCTCAATGTCGACGATACCGAAGCACAACGGTATGCAACGTCGCGCATTTTGAGGTATGCGGGCTTCGATGTCGTCGAAGCAGACACCGGACAAAAGGCTCTGAAGTGCCTTCTTGAGCGCCCTGACCTCGTGATCCTCGATGTCAATTTGCCAGACATGAGCGGGTTCGAGGTTTGCCGGCAGATTCGATTAGACGAGCTCAGTGCCCGTGTTCCTGTTCTCCACCTCTCGGCCACGCTTGTCTCCACGCAAGCCAAGGTTGCCGGACTCGAAGGTGGGGCTGACGCCTACCTGGTTCAGCCGGTCGAGCCTGAGGAGCTTCTCGCGACCGTGCGCGCTTTGTTACGCGTGCGAAAATCTGAGGAAACTCTCTGGCAATCTGAACAGCAATACAGACTCTTTTTCGAGGCAAATCCCCTGGCGTGCTGGATTTTCGATGGCGCGACGGGCTCCATCCTCGCCGTGAATGAGGCCGCGGTGCAGATGTACGGATACAGCCGCCCTGAGTTCATGAGTATGACGGTCGGTGATATCAGTCGCAATGGGGCAGGAAACAGGGTTCCGATGGAAGGCTCGATGTCTTCTGTGCACCAGGCTCTGAGGGTCCAGAAACACAGAACCAAGAGCGGAAGTCTCCTGGACGTGGAGGTGCTGTGGTCGCCGTTGCAGATTGCTGGGAAAAAAGCTCGTCTGGCCATCGTGCAAGACATCACGGAAAAGCGGGAGCGCGAACAAGCGCAGCGTGAAGAGGAGGTTCGGCGGCTCCTCTTGCACAGAGTTCTTCAAGCGCAGGAAGAAGAGCGCCGCCGGGTCGCCCGGGAGCTGCACGATGAAGCTGGACAGCTCATGACTTCCCTGCTCGTCGGACTTCGCAGCATTGATGACGCCAAACGGCTGACACAGGTGAAGCAACACGCGAAACGACTCAGGAAGATCACCTCCGATACGATCACCGAGCTGAGCCGAATGGCTCGTGGATTGCATTCGGGCATCCTCGAAGACCTCGGATTAGAAGAAGCTCTGCGAAAAGTGGTTGATGACTACGCTGCCGCACACAAGGTCGAGGTCAAGTTTGATTTCGGCAAGCCGGATTTCGCGATACAAGAAAACAGTTTTCAGCTGGGTGTTTTCCGCATTGTGCAGGAAGCTTTGACGAATATCGCCCGGCATTCGCGAGCGAAAGGCGTAACGATCAAGTTCGCGTGGAACAAAGCAGAGTTGATCCTGAGCATCGCAGATGACGGCCAAGGATTCGAAATTGCAGACGTGACACGCCACCCATCTCGTCACATCGGGATCGAAGTCATGCGGCAGAGAGCGACCATGCTCGGAGGTACCTTGGAGATCGATTCCCGCCTGGAAAGGGGCACAAGAATTCTCGTAAAAGTTCCGCTCCGAGAGTACTAGCGCATCCAGGCTTAAGTCGACTCTAGTGAATGGCGAAGAACAGCAAAATCCGAGTTCTAATTGCGGACGATCATGCGATCTTGCGCGCAGGTCTGCGCATGCTCATCGATGCCCAGGCAGATATGACTGTGGTGGCCGAGGCCCAGGATGGCATTGATGCGGTCGAGAAGGTTCAAAGACAACGACCCGACGTGGCTATTCTTGACCTGACGATGCCCCGATCCGGCGGCCTCGATGCCATTCAACAGATCCTGAACGCTAAATTGCCAACTCAGATCCTGTTGCTCACAATGCACGAGGACCCAGCTTACCTTCGAACTGCATTGGCTGCGGGGGCGGCGGGCTACGTGCTCAAGAAAAGCGTGGACGCTGATCTGCTCTCGGCAATTCGCGCCGTGCACAAGGGCCGGAGGTATGTGGATCCGGCATTGGCCGATGTCCTCGTTCACGACGCCTTGGGCGGCAAAGCGCACAAACTGGAGACCGAAACGAGCAATCTTTTGAGTGACCGCGAGCAACAGGTTCTGAAACTGGTCGCGGAAGGATTCAGTAGCAGGGAGATTGCCGACCAGTTATCTATTAGCACGAAGACCGTGGAGGCATACCGTGCCCGATTTGCCGATAAGCTTGGCTTACGGTCGCGCGCCCAAATCGTCCAGTACGCTTTGAACGTGGGATTTCTATCCTCGGAGAGATTTACCGTCAGCAAAAAGCCCACGTGAGTTTCGGAAGAACTTAAGCGACCGCGTCAGTCGAGACTTGATCCTGCCGGCAGGGCAGCATCACTGAGATCTCGGTTCCTTCCTCGCTGGAGTATATCTGCAGCTTGCCATCGAGTTGCCGGACGCGCTCTCGCATTCCCCGCAACCCGACTCCCACCCGGCTTCCAGTCTTCAGTTGCTGTTGCCTCTCTGCGGGAATACCGACGCCTTCGTCTCGCACGCTCAACCAGACATTTCCGTCTTCCAGGTCAAGAGTGACATACGCTGTAGGACTCTGCGAATGACGCAAAACGTTGCCGAGACACTCCTGCACAATTCTGAAGATGGCCATTTCCAGTTCGCTCGACAACCGACCCACTTCCGGCGAGCACTCAAAACCAACTTTGACTCCACTACGCTGGCCGAACTCGTCCACATACCACGACAATGCCGTGGGCAGTCCGGATTCGTCCAGCAATGGCGGATGTAGCAGGTGGGAGATTGTTCGGATACTTCGTACGACTTCCTGCACCATCGAGGTATTGTCCGATACAGCGTCTTTGCCACGAGGCGTGAGTTTGTCGGCCTCCATGTTTACAAGCGACAAGTTAATCGCGATCGCCGCCAGCAATTGCCCCACGCCATCGTGCAACTCTCGCGCGATCCGACGATGTTCATCATCCTGAATGACAAGAAGCCGGTGGGAAAGTTCGCGCAGGCTGTTGTTGGCCGCTTCTAGTTCAGCGGTGCGCTCCGCTACCCGTTTTTCGAGGATTTCATTCAACTCGGCGAGTTGCTGCCGTGCCTGCTCCGCCTCCTGGGCCTGCACTTTCGCAAACCGCTCGGCGCTCTTGATGCGCAAGAGCGCGCCGACGGTGGCGACGAGTTCGGCCCGGTTCGCAGGCTCGGTGAGGTAGGCATCGGCTCCGCCCTCGAGCCCACGGACGCGTGAATCAGCGTCTACAAATGTCGCCGAGACCTGCAAAACCGGAATATGGGCTGTCGCCTCGTTGTCCTTAAGCTTCCGACAAACCTCGAGACCTGAAATGTCGGGAAGATTCACGTCAAGCGTGATCAGATCGGGCAACTCTGCCGCCAGAGCTAGTGCCTGGGCCCCATTGCGAGCCTCGACTACTTCGTAGCCAGCCTCGCGTAGAGAGCGCATCACCGCGTATCTTAGAGAATCGTTATCGTCGACCACCAGAACACGGACGTTCGTCGGACTGTTGGCTCCTGCGCTATACCTCTCCACTAAATCTCCTGACCGACTTGACTTGACGCGGGAGCATGATGCTTTTTCTGCAATAGTGGCGGATGGGCAAACCCCGCCTTCGTTAACGCAGCTTCGAAATGCTCTATCAGTTCCTCGCGCGACTCATTTTCTTTGGGGATGATGGCGATCGCGTCCTGCAAGGAGTGCCTCTCCGATGCATCCAGTTTCTTCGACGTATGGATAACAACCGGGATCTTTGATGTTCGAGGGTTGCCCTTGAGGCTGCGCAACACCTCGATTCCAGACAACTCCGGCATCACCACATCCAAAACGATGAGGTCAGGTAACGCCTCCTCCGCTTTTTGCATGGCGTCCTGCCCGTCGGCTGCTTCTACAAACTGAAATCCTGCCGGGTCGAGCAGATTCCGCACCAGGTAACGGGAGACTTCGTCGTCGTCCACCAAGAGCACCCGTTTGGACTGGGTCAGTTCCGAGCTCTCCAGCCGGTGAATCAACCAAGTGCGGTCGACCGGCTTGGCATGGAAACCGTCTGCGCCAAGGATCGTCGCTTTGTCGCGGTTGTCGACGACAGTAACAACGAAGACCGGGATCTTGGCCGTCTCAGGGTTTTCCTTGATTTCCTGGAGAAGGTCCCAGGAATGCTCCGTCTCCAACAAGACGTCAAGCACAACGGCTCTGGGTCTGAATTCTTTTAACGCCGCGCGAGCCTCTTTTACGGTTCGCGCAGGCACGACCTGGAAGCGGGTGTTTTTTAGATATTTCTCGTAAATGAACAGTGCTTCGCGGTTGTCTTCCACAACCAGCACCGGCAGCTTGTCGGCATCCAGCTCGCGCCTCACCTCTGGAACTACGGCCACCGTGGTGGCACCGCTGAATTGGACCGGGATCCTTGCAAAGAATGTTGACCCAATCCCCAGTTCGCTGCGCACAGAAACATCTCCGCCAAGTAGCTGCGCAAATTTACGGGACAACGGGAGGCCGAGGCCCGTTCCTTTGACTTTTTTCTGAATCTTGCCTTCTACCTGCGTCCATTCTTCAAAGATCAGATCGCAGTCCTGCGGCGCGATTCCGATTCCGGTGTCGGAGACGGTAAATACAATCACATCCCCGTCCTGCGTCGCAGACACCCGCACTTCTCCGCGTTCGGTGAACTTCAATGCATTGGAGATGAAATTCCTGAGAATCTGGGACACTTTCGCCTCGTCGCTGAACATTTCAGGAAGCCCCACCGAATCCTCGAAAACCAGGTTCACGGATGAGTTCTGTATCAGCAAAGGCCGTAACATGCCGCGAAGCGCAGCGAACAAACTCGGGATCTCAAACTTGGCCGGCCGGATGATGACTTTTCCAGCTTCCACTTTCGCCAAGTCGAGCAGATCGTTCACGAGATCCGTCAAATCCTGCGCAGATTTGCGTATGAACTTCACTTGCTTTTCCTGTTCAGCGGTCAACTCGCCGTCCAGGCGATCGACCAGAATCTGGCTGAGCGCGGTGATCGAGTTCAGCGGCGTCCGAAACTCATGGCTCATATTCGATAGAAAATGAGACTTCAGTTCAGAGGCCCTCTGCAGGAAGTCGGCCCGGTCGTTCAACTCCGCATAGAGCGCCACCACTCCTCGATTCGTTTCGTCCAGTTCGCGATTCAGCTGAGCAAGTTCGTCTTGACGACTCTTCAGCTCTTCCAGAGTGCGAAGAAGCTCTTTGTTTTGCTGTTGGAGTTCCTCGTAGGGGCTCTGAGCGGCTTTCTCGATCCTCGAAAGAAGGCTATCCAGATGCGCGGGGCTGATTTTGGAAAACTTCAGCGGTATCGACTTCCCCAGCTCAACGATTGTGCCGCTGTGGGACGTCTCGATGCGGAAATGATCCATAAGCCTCTTGGCCCCAATGATGCCGACGCCCATGCCGGTCTTGGAAACGTAGGTGCCATTCAGGACGTCATCCAGTTGAGCGATTCCCTTCCCCTCATCGCGAATCGTCACGACCAGGATTCTGTCAGGCCCGTTCTCGATTCGGAACTCAGCGCGGCCACCGCCGCCGTACTCGAAGGTATTTCTCGCGATCTCCGACACAGCCGTAGCAATCCGCGTCTGGTCCTGAACATCGAAACCGATGGCAGCGGCGACTGTGCGCGCTTTCTGTCGAGCCAGCACAACGTCATTTTCGAGCCGTATTTCGATCGTGAAGAGATTTACCGGCATAAGAAATCAAAGGCTTTTGGCGACAAGAACAGTTACATCATCGCGACCGCGGGAAAAATCGCGATGCAAAATTGCAGCAATGATGCTCGGGTGTTTGCTCCATATGCCCGGATACTGCTGCAGGTTCCATCTCGTCGCCAATCCATCCGAATGCATGATGAGGACGTCTTGCGCATTCCAAGGATAGGTAAACTCCTGAACCCGGCTTGCAATTTGTCCCAAAGTGCCGTTGTGAGACGGCAAGCCGCGGCTAGAACCAGCGGAGACGATTCTCGCGGAGATATTTCCAACACCGGCGAATTTCAGAATCCGGTTATCTAAGTCAAGCTTCGCAATCGCCATCGCAGCGCCCCGCGTTTTCTTGAGGGCAGCGTGCACGTCGAGAACGATGTTATGGGGCTCGAAACTACGCGTCTCTGCCAGAACGCGCTTCGCTTCCTGGGCCGCCTCGTTCGCCAATATTCCATGCCCCAGGCCGTCCACCACTAACATCAGCGTCGATCCAGCAATCGATCGGATCGCCCAGCCGTCACCGCATACTTTCTCGCCCGTAATTGGTTCGGAAACTGCGCCAATCTCGACACGCGCAGGCTCTTTCCCATGTCCCGAGTTGCGCGCCCGGAAATCCACCTGGATGATCGTGCCAACCTGGGGTCCAGAATAGATTTCAAAGCTGTCGGAGAGCCGCCGGATAGCCCCTAACCCGGTTCCCATCGAGCCCGCGGTGGAATGGCCGTCGACCATAGCCTTGCTCAGATCCGCAATACCGGGGCCACGATCAATTGCCATGACGCGAAGCATCGAATGATCGTCGTCGTGAATCGGCTGAAGGAGGATACAGCCTTTACCGGCGTGCTTCACCAGGTTCGAAGCCATCTCGGCGGTGGCAATCGCCACCGCGCCACGTCGCGCCTCATCGAACTCCAGTTCCTCGGCGCACTCAACCGCCCTGCGGCGAGCTTCCCCGGCCTGGCTGGATTCCGAGACTTCGATCAGCATCACTTACTCTCGCCATTTCCATCGGGTGATGGTGACTTTTGTTCCCTGGCCTACGCGGGAGGCAATTTGGAACTCGCTGGCCAGTCGCTTGGCGCCCCCGAGACCAAGCCCGAGTCCTGATCCCGTGGTAAACCCGTCGCGTAGCGCCAATTCGATGTCTGGAATGCCCGGTCCGTTGTCCTCAAATGTCAGCCTGAGACCGGTTCGTGGTCCATTAAGGGTCTCGGCCACCATAAGACCGCCGCCGCCGTGAATGATCGTGTTGCGCGCCAACTCGCTGGCCGCAGTGACCACTTTCGTTTGATCGACCAGGCTGAACCCGAGATGGGCCGCCAGATCGCGCACCCGCCGCCTCGCGGTGACGACATCAATTTCTGCCCGGATGGGCAGCGTTTCACTGGAGAGAAGCGCCATACCCCTGCTTGTTGCCGTTGACGGCTGATTTCAGAAGTTCCATTCCCGCATCCACATTGAGTGCGGTTCGCACGCCCGCAAGCGACATCCCGAGTTCTACCAGCGTGATGGCCACCGCCGGCTGCATCCCGACAACGACCGTCTCAGCGTCGAGCACGCGAGACATGGCCGCGATGTTGCCCAGCATCCGGCCGATGAATGAGTCCACGATCTCCAGACTGGAAATGTCGATCAGGACACCACGGGCTTCCGTGTCGCTAATCATTTGGGTCAGATCATCCTGCAGAGCTAATGCAAGGCGATCGTGCATATCGACCTGAATCGTCACCAGCAGGAACCGCCCCATTCGGAGGATTGGGATTTTTTCCAATGAGTCCACCTACCCTTTCGGAGTTTCCCGGACGACCTGTAGTCCCAGCCGCTGCATCGCGGTAGAAAAAGCTGCGGCGAGGGTCGCCTTGGTTGCGACCTCAAGCAAATTGATTCCAAGGTGCACGATAGTTTGCGCGATCTGGGGCCGCACTCCGCTGATGATGCAATCCGCGCCCATTAGTCTCGCGGCGGTTACGGTCTTTAGGAGGTGCTGGGCAACAACCGTGTCGACCGTAGGCACGCCCGTGATATCGATGATGGCGACTCGCGAGTTGGTCTGCACGATGGCCTGAAGTAGTGACTCCATCACTACTTGGGTGCGAGCGCTGTCCAGAGTTCCAATCAACGGAAGCGCGACGATTCCATCCCACAGCTTTACGACGGGCGTCGACAATTCCAGCAGTTCTTCCTGCTGGCGGCCGATCACTTCCTCCCGAGACTTCTGGTAGACCTCAGTCGTGTACAAACCCATGTCATCCAACAACTCCGTTGCCGCCCACATTTCCGCCGCAAGCGCGTCCGGCTGTCCCTTATATTCTTGCTGGAATCGCGCAAATAACGGACGTTTAAAGGAAAATACGAAGGTGGCCGTGTCCAACGGACTGAAGCCCTGCAATGCGCGGCTTCTGGAGACTTCGGCAAGCATCTCGCGGACAGGGCCCCAAGCGGGAGCTTTGAAGTTCGTTCCGCCGGTCTCTGATGCCTGCCGCAACAGTTTCAAGAATTGCGCACACTGCGAACGCAAATCAGACTCCTTGATCAGATCAGCGCGACGAGTTCCTTCGCTCATCGCCTTCAGCCAGTCATTCAGAATCGTTTGCTCGTCGCGGGCAAGAAGCGTCGAAATCGCAAGACCCACCGGGTTCTGCGGAAGAGCACTCATAGTTGAGACCCCCTGGAAGTCAATACGGGAAATTTAGAAAAAACCGGCTCAGGCGAGCTCGGGCTACAAGAACGGCCCTGGGAAGCCGGTTCCCTGATTATCTCAGAAACGTAGACCCCTTTGGGCTGCGGATTTGCGAGGTTGTCGCGGGGTCGTCCTAGCCGCACGGCATCGCAGCGATGCAGCGACCAGGAGGCGAGTTCATCAGCCAGTCGCTAGAGGCAACCGGTTCGATGGTCTACGCTTTCCCTAAGATAAGGAACGAATCCGGCAGGGCCAGTCTCGCCGATACAGTAAACCTCTTAGGAATTTCCTAAGGTTGCTAGGTCTTTGAGACTATTTAGCGAGAATACGTGCGCCGAGAAGAAGAGCCAGTGCGATGGCTGCCACGCTATTTAGACGAATCGTCCGGTAGCTGGCTGGCCAAGGAAACATCAAGACGTCGAACAATGCCATGAACTTCTCCGGCCAAAGGAGGCCGGCCACGCCAAACGCCAACGCGGACTGAACGAAAAGAATCACATCCAGATTTTTCATATTTCCTAATAAACGATCGATTGCTATTAAAACCCAATACTTCCCGCACATCACGTTACTGAAGTGCCAGGTCCACCTAATAGGGTCCTCCATCCTGACGTTGCGAGAAAGTGTTGCCCGCCTCAGCGCACCACAAATGGCCGTACCGCAAAAAACGCATTGCGAGGCCTCAGAGCGATTGTTTGCGCTGGAGCCAGCCTGGTTTCTAAGGGGAGCTTTTCTTATATCACGAACGATATGGGGGTACTCGCCGCCTAACCTCCAGGAGCAGGACCACGTTGGGCGGCGCCTGCCCGAACAGGGCTACCACAGCGCGGGAGTTAGGCGGCGGCTCCAAATGCTAGATCAACATGCCCGCGCGGGAGAGGATTCCAAAGGCGGAGTCCGCCAATTCACAGGACTGCAGTATCGGCTACCAAATCCAGGGAACCAGTCGATATGGCGTGCGAACGCAATACTGTGCGTAACCGCGCAGATGCTGTCGGAGCGTTCGCTCCTCGTGGACCAACCGAAATATCAAGGTCGGAACGAGCAATACGAACAGAGGAACGGTCACATACGAGCCCAACGCCACTGGCACGGCCAACATGGTGACGATGAGGCCGAGATACATCGGATGGCGCACAAGAGCGTACGGCCCCCGGTCGATCACGGTTTGTTCTGCTTCGACTCGAATCGTGCTCCCGGCGAACGCATTGGTTCTCATCACCCAGTAGATGAACCAGTACCCCATTACGACGAAGACCTGGGCAGTGAGTACCAGTGCCACGGGGATGGGTCCAAGCGTCCGGCGAGTCCAGCCAAACCGAAAATCCAACCCTACCAGCGCCAAACCCACGATCGTAAGTCCGCTCCACAATCTCTGAAACCACTTCTGTTCCGGTTCGGTTTCCTTGCCTTTCAACCGGCGCTCAAGCAACTGAGGGTCACGCCGCAGGAACTCTATCAGGAAGAAGGTCCAGAACCCGGCCTGCAATGACAGAAGAAACCATGCCTCCCAGAAGCGCATCGAACCGGCAGACAGAAACAGAATCGCGCCGAGCACGATTACTGTGATCGCCAACCGGCGAATAGACCGCAGCGCAATATCCGAAAGCGTGTTCATCGTGAAGCCGCCAGTGATAGCCGCGGTTTAATTTCCATCCGCCTTCACCGCCGGAAGATTCGGCGTTTCACGAGCAAGCATCCCCGAGGCCCACTTCCAAACACGAACAATGTCGTTGGGGTCTACGAAGAGTATGTATGCCGACAGGATGTCCCATTGAAAGAGAGGGATGTTCAGAGAGTAGTCGAGCCAAAGATGAAGCCCGACCCCCAACCCTAAAATTGGATATCGCAAGCGCCTCACCCAGATCAAGATACCCAAACAGAATTCCAGCCCCAACGCCAGCCAGGTTTCGAATCGGAGAACCGTTGGCCGCAACGACCACGCCGGTATCGGAAATCGTCGCAACTCGTCGAGATGATAGATGTAGAAGAGCGCGGAGCCATGCAACCAGGGCTCACCTTTGATCTTCACCAGGAACGTCACGAGGTAGACCAAAGAAAGCTGAATCTGAATCATTCTCTGAGCCCAAGGACTTCGTCGGCGGACGCCAACTCCCTCCCTTCCCCGCCACTTGCGAATCAGACGGTCCAACGACAAGGCCGCACCGGCAGGCGCGAACATTAAGAAGAATCCGGCTAGACGAAGAAACGTGTCGCCGCCATGAGTGATGTACAGGTTTCTTTGCTGGATGGAGGCAAGGCAGAGAAACACCAGTACTGAATTGATTCGCGTGAAAAGGCCAACCGTTAACAGTGTGGTGGACCCGATCGCAACCCAAAACAACCCATTAATCCAGCGGTCATCCTGAGGAAGGATGGCGAACAGATTCAGACGCGTACCAGGCTCGAGTGCTCGGGCAGTGGGATTAGTTACCCAGGAGTGAACGCCATACCAGTTGAGCCAATCCGGTCGTAGCTGACACAGAGTAGTCACGACCATCACGCCGAAGACGATTCTGAACAACGCGATCGGTAGGGGCGATTGCTCTGCAAAAAAGAACTCGTTCCAGGCCTGGACGAAACGCCGCACCATCACCTCAGATCCTCAGGACGCACGCCATACCCGAGCAGCACGTGCTGATCCCACGGTTGGGAGACAAGCGATCCGTCCGGACCCGGAGCAATGAAGGAAAAGTTAAAAACGAGGACAACTAATTTGACCGGATTTCGAGGACTGCTCTTGGTGCGTGCGATGTGCCTGGCTACATCCGTCAGCAGCAAATCAAAACGTTCGTCTACCAGGTTGTCGGTGAACTTGCGATATCGCTCTTTGAAAAATTTCTCCGACAGGCTAAGACGTTCCATCCGTGGCAGGGTGAAGACTTCCCTCGTCCCATCCTGGTAGACGATCTGCGCCTCGACGTAGGTGTTCGCAGATTTCGGAGACGGGGCGAACATGTCCCACGACTGAAACAGCCCTGACCAAAGAAAATACGGTCGCACCAATTTTCGGACGATGCCAATCGCGGGAATATCAATCGGAATGCACCAGCAGGTGATTGCGACAATATGGAAAGCCAGAAAAATGCTGATCAGGGGCCTTTTCAACGCATTCATGCGAGAGCGCGCTTGATCCATGAACGAGTCCTTGGCTCGTGGTCCAGAGCCCTTAGGTGGGTGATTCACGTTTGATCGCAAAAGTTCCTCGTCCGGTCTCGGTATTTATCTCGCTATTTCAAAGCGTGGATTTTAATTTCAGCATCCTTGGTCACCGCTGGGTCGTCGCTCTTGTCATGGACGATTCGGCGCTTCTTCCGCACGCGCCACCCGTCACGATCAGATCGTTGCTGGAAAGCATTCTTGCAGCATTCCGGTTCATGAGTAAAATGTCCACCGAAGCATTCAATTTATCGGCTTGTTCGACCCTCGGCTATCGCGATGAAAGTGATTCCCTTGTTGCTTCCCATATTGATCCTTGCCGGGCCCGCGAGGTTTGCCGAAAAACCCGCCCAATTCGACGCCACGACAGCAGACCGCTTTGCGAAGCTCGCGCTCGCCTGCGTTCACAAGGAATATCCGAACAAGATCAGCCATTTTCTTAACAGCGATGCAGATGTCGCGCCGCCGCGCAAGCTCACGCCCGCGTTTTACGGATGTTACGACTGGCACTCGTCGGTGCATGGACACTGGTTGCTTGTCCGGCTTGTTCGGACGTTCCCGAACGCTGACTTCGTTCCGCCCGCGCGTGAAGCACTGCGGCAATCACTGACAGCCGACAACATTGCCCAAGAGGCGGCATACCTCCGGGCGCCGGGGCGCTCCAGTTTCGAGCGACCGTACGGGCTTGCATGGCTGCTCCAACTCACATCCGAACTGCGCGAATGGGAAGACCCACAGGCCAAGGAGATGGCGACCAACATACGCCCGCTGGAAGATGCTGCGCTCGAGCGTCTCAGTTCGTGGCTTCCCAAGCTGTCGAATCCGGTCCGCATCGGAGAGCACGATCAGTCCGCCTTTGCACTTGGCCTGATGCTCGACTACGCGCGCAGCACCCAGCACCAGGAGTTCGCCGACCTAGTAACTTCCAAATCGCGACAGTTCTATTTGAATGATAAGAATTGCCCGCTGGCATACGAGCCCTCCGGCGAAGACTTTCTCTCGCCGTGTCTTGGCGAAGCGGACCTCATGCGGCGCGTGTTGCCCGCCCCCGAATTCAGCACATGGCTCCGCGCATTTCTCCCGCAGATTCCTACAACGGGCGATGGAAGCTGGTTACGGCCCGTGGTGTCGCCAGATACAAGCGACCCGAAATTGGCCCATTTGGACGGCCTTAACCTAAGCCGCGCGTGGATGCTCGAAGGAGTTTCGTCCGCTTTGTCGAAGGACGACAAACGTCTGCTGGCAATTAACTCCGCTGCTCAGGCCCACAAAGATGCGGGATTGGCTGCCGTCACTGGCGAGCATTACGAGGGCGGTCATTGGCTTGGCAGTTTCGCGGTCTACCTGGTCACCCGGCGCGGCATCTCCAGCCACGCGAGCAACGCTGGAAAGCAATAGCTACTCGCTCGTATACCATTCTGAATGGACGGACCACCGGAAACAGACGTGGCACTGCGTTGAGGTCCACTGGTGAAGGCACGCTGGACAAACCCCTCCGGTGTCGAAGGTATTCCATTGGTGACCGCAGGTACACGCCCAGCGATCGTCCTTTCTCGGCCTCCAATTGCACAGCGGGCACCGGATGCGAGGACTCAACGGTTCGTTGCTTTTGTCCCCCTGTATCTCTTTGTCGGGCGCTGCGAGTTCGTCAGCGGGAGCTTCTGCGACTGCGCACATCAGGAAAATTATGAACGAGAGACCGCTGTCATGCCATAAAATCCTCAAGTTTGCGCACCGGATCTTCGGATCCGACGCGCCCGCAGCCCGAGACTCGCAATTGGAGCACGAAGCGTGAAGACAATCAAAGGTCCGGCCATCTTCCTTGCGCAGTTTGCCGGGGACGCACCACCGTTTAACGACCTCAATCAGATTTCGCGATGGGCTGCTGCCCTTGGATACAAGGGCATCCAGATTCCCACCTGGGACTCACGACTCTTTGATCTGAAGCGTGCGGCGGAGAGTCGCACATACTGCGACGAACTGAAAGCCATGGTCACGAAGAACGGCGTGGAGATCACCGAGCTGTCAACGCACCTGCAGGGTCAGTTGGTGGCTGTCCATGCGGCGTACGATCTGGCATTCGATGGTTTTGCTCCCGAATCTTTGCGAGGATCACCCTCCGCTCGCCGGGCGTGGGCTGTGGAGCAGCTGCGCTTCGCAGCCAAGGCTTCCGCCAACCTGGGCCTCAATGTACACGTAACATTCTCCGGAGCGCTTGCGTGGCCCTATTTCTATCCCTGGCCGCAACGCCCTCCCGGCCTGGTTGATACTGCATTCGACGAACTCGCCCAACGTTGGACGCCGATCCTCCATGCCTTTGACGAGGCCGGAGTCGACCTGTGTTTTGAAATCCATCCCGGCGAGGATCTTCACGACGGCGCATCGTTTGAGATGTTTCTGGACCGCGTCAAAGGCCACCGCCGCTGCAACATCCTCTTCGACCCCAGTCACTTCGTTCTTCAACAGCTCGATTATCTCGAGTTCATCGACTTTTATCACGCACGAATCAAGATGTTTCATGTAAAGGACGCCGAATTCCGGCCCAGCGGACGCCAGGGAGTCTATGGCGGATATCAGCCGTGGATTTCGCGCGCTGGCCGATTCCGGTCGCCCGGCGACGGCCAGGTTGATTTCGGGGCGATTTTCTCCAAGTTCGCAGAGTACGATTTCGATGGATGGGCGGTACTCGAGTGGGAGTGTTGTATCAAGAGCTCAGAACAGGGAGCCCGCGAGGGCGCGCCGTTTATTGCCCGCCATATCATCCAGACTGCGCAACATGCCTTCGACGATTTCGCTAAGTCGGGCGCCGATGTTGAAGCGAATCGCAAAATGCTTGGTCTCGTGAATCGAAAGGAAGGCTAAAGATGCCCATTGGGTCGGCGGATCGGAACGGGTCGCAGCGCCTGCGCCTCGGAATGGTGGGAGGCGGACCGGATGCATTCATCGGTGCTGTGCATCGCATGGCCGCTCGACTCGACGATCGATTCGAACTCGTCGCAGCTGCACTGAGTTCCAATCCCGAGCTGAGCATGTCCGGCGCCAAGGATCTGCACATCGCGCGTCCGTATCGCACCTACGAGGAGATGGCGTCTGCCGAATCCAAGCGGCCGGACGGAATCGAGGCCGTCTCTATTGTGACGCCGAACCATTTGCACCACGCTCCGGCAAAGGCCTTTCTCGAGGCTGGCATTCACGTGATCTGTGACAAGCCGTTGACTACCACGCTCGCTGATGCGGTAGACCTCGCCGCCACGGTTGCAAGAACCGGCCTCGTTTTTGGCCTCACTCACAACTACACCGGTTATCCTCTGGTGCGGCAGGCGCGTGCGATGGCGACCGGAGGCGAACTTGGCCCGATCCGCGTCGTTCAAGTCGAGTATCCCCAGGATTGGCTCGCTACGGCGCTGGAGAAGACAGGCCACAAACAGGCGGAATGGCGCACCGACCCCGCGCGTAGCGGCCCGGGCGGATCACTGGGCGACATTGGGACGCACGCCTATAACCTCGCTTGCTTCGTGACGGGCCTGACATGCGAAGCACTGGCCGCCGACGTCACCACGTTCGTGCCGGGCCGGAGGGTGGACGATAACATTCAGGTGATGTTGCGGTTCTCGAACGGCGCGAAGGGAGCGCTCTGGGCGAGCCAGGTCGCTACCGGCAACGAAAACAACTTGCGCCTGCGCGTGTACGGCGAAAGAGCTGGCATCGAGTGGGGGCAGGAGGATCCGAACGAACTCGCCTTCACGCCGCTCGGAGAACCGCAGCGTACAATTCGGCGAGGCAGTGCCGGAACCGGGCCCGCGGCCGCTCATGCAACTCGCGTGCCGAGCGGGCATCCCGAAGGATATTTGGAGGCGTTCGCCCAACTGTATACCGACTTGGCGGAGCAGATCGTCGCTCGAAAGGAGGGCCGTCGACCCGATTCCAACGCCTTGCTTGTCCCCGGAGTTGCCGACGGCGTTGATGGGGTGAAGTTCATTCAATCCGTGCTTGAGTCTTCACGAAACGGGTCAGCCTGGACGAAAGTATAGGTCTAAAGCGAATTTCGACGCCGCAGACCGTACGGATTCGCATTTCTCTTTTTACCCGATTGAGAAATTGCTGGGGTGGGGATTATTATTCGAGAACATGCAAGGTCCCAGGGAACCCGCACTACGGATCCTATCCCCTTCATCCTCGCTGATCAGTCGTCGCGAACTGATTCGCGCCGCTCTGTACGCGGGCGCCGCGGCAGCACTCGGTCCGGCATTTTCATTCGCGCAGGCTGTGCACTCCGACATCACGGCAGCGGCGCGTGGCGAGGATGGCTCAGAATTCCTCGCGAACCCGAACTGGAAGCCCGTTTTCCTCAACGAACAGCAAAATACGACCCTCATCGCTCTCAGCGAAGTAATCATCCCAACAACAGATGGCGCTGGCGCAAAAGACGCGCTCGTCAACCGCTACCTCGACCTGCTGCTCTCTGTTCAGCCCGCGGAGTTTCAGGAACAGTTTGTCAGCGCGCTCGCATCGATCGATGCAGAAGCGCAAAAACAATTTGGCAGTGAATTCCGCGCTCTCACACTCGACGATCAGATCTCGTTGCTCACGCCGTGGGCATACTCGCGGGGAGCCAGTCACTGGACGCGGCGGGGCGAAACACGCGAAATTCCGCCCGATCCCGAACAAGAACATTTCGACCGCCTGAAGTCGCTGATTGCGGTCGCCTATTACGGGTCTGAAATCGGCTTGCGAGAACTCGGCTGGGATGGATCCGCAATGAACGGTCCCTACCGGGGATGCGAACATCCAATCGAGGACCACACATAAACCTCAATGCCAGAAGACCCGCTTAAAAAGACATACGACGTGATTGTGGTCGGCTCGGGAGCCACCGGAGGCTGGGCGGCGAAGCGATTCGCCGAAGCCGGACTGAAGGTCGCGCTACTGGAAGCCGGACGGACGGTGACGCCCGCAGAGTTCACCGAACACATGCCGTCCTTCCAGCTTAAGTACCGAAACCATTCTCCCGAAATGCTGCGCACGCGCGCCATCCAGAAACAGTGCTACGCGTGCATGGAATACAACTACGAGTGGTTCGTGAATGATCTCGAAAATCCTTACAGCACGCCAGCGGACAAGCCGTTCTCATGGCAACGCCTGCGCGTCCTCGGCGGACGATCATTGGTCTGGGGACGGCAGAGCTACCGCCTGAGCGATGTGGACTTCAAGGCCGCCAGCCGCGACGGATACGACGTCGATTGGCCGTTCTCGTACGCAGATCTGGCACCTTTCTACGACATCGTGGAGAGCTACGTCGGCATCAGTGGCGCCGCAGAGAATAACGGGATGTTGCCCGATGGCCAGTTCCTTCCGCCGATGAAGATGAGTTGTGGCGAGATCCGGTTGCGCGAAACCGTAAAACAGAAGTTCGGACGTACACTGACAATCGGCAGAACAGCCATCCTCACGCAACCTCATAACGGTCGTGCAGCCTGTCACTACTGTGGCCCGTGCGAACGCGGTTGCGGCACATTCTCGTATTTCAGCAGCCCATTCACCACGGTGAAAGATGCGTTGAAGTCGGGCAACTGTACGCTGATCACGGACGCGATCGTCAGTCACGTCGACATGGACGAGCACAGTAACAAGGCGCGCGGTGTCACCTTCATCCAACGTGCGACGAAGGAGACCAAACAGATTCGCGGCAAGTCGGTTGCCCTGTGTGCGCAGGCTCTCGAGTCGACTCGCATCCTGCTCAATTCCTCCAGCCGCGAATATCCCAAAGGACTGGGAAATTCGAGTGGACTCCTCGGCCACTATCTGATGGATCACGTGGTGGGAGGCGGTGCCAGTGGAACTTTCGACGACCTGCGCGTGTTGCCTTCGGCCAATCCTCCTCATCGCGCAAACGGAATTTATTTGATCCGTTTTCGCAATACCCCTGCGGAGGGCAAGCATCCGCACTTCATTCGTGGCTACGGATTCCAGGGCGGCTCGATGCCCGAGTTCAATCTCGACGCCCCGGGACTGGGAACCGAGTACAAGCAAGCTGTCAAACTCGGTCGCTACGAAGTTTCCTTAGGCGCTTTCGGCGAGTCCCTCGCCAACTTCGACAACTTCTGCGAGATCGACCCGAATTTGAAAGACGCATGGGGAATTCCCGCGCTCCGCATCAGCATGGTTCACGGAAAAAACGAAGCAGCCCTGATGCGGGATGCCGGTGTTACCGCGGCTGAGATGCTTGACGCGGCGGGCGCCAAGAATATTCGCGTTCGTACCGGCGTTGAGATGCCCGGCATGGCTGTCCACGAAGTCGGTACCGCGCGCATGGGAACCGACCCCAAGAAATCCGTACTCAACGCCTTTTGCCAATCGCACGACGTTCCAAATCTGCTCGTGACTGACGGATCCTGTTTCGTCTCATCAGCGTGCCAGAATCCGACGCTCACGATGATGGCGATCACAGTCCGCGCATCTGATCATCTGGTCGAGCGTTTTCGACGGAACGAAGTCTAGCTCTTGCGCACGGAGAACGGCTTTCTCATGAACGATCTTCCCAACCGCCGCGAATTCTTGCAGACGATCGCTATGGCAGGAGCGAGTATTCTCGCCCCCAACGCGGTTTTTGCGGTACAGAAGAAGTCCGTGCTCGTGTTTACGAAGTCTTCCGGCTTCGAACACGATGTTGTGAAAATAAAAGATGGCAAACCCAGCATCGTTCAGAGCGCTGTAACGATGCTCGGCGGCAAGCATGGCTTCGACGTTGTGGCAACCAAAGACGGTAGAGTCGTCGATTCTGGCGACTTCCGAAATCATGCTGCCGTGCTTTTCTTTACGACTGGCGACTTAACCACCGTGGGCACCGACAAGAATCCGGCGATGTCTCCCCATGGCAAACAATCGCTGCTCGACGCCGTCCACGAGGGACTTGGGTTCATCGGAATCCACGCTGCCGCCGACACGTTTCACACTCCGCCCGATACCCCCGATAACGCGAACCGTTACATCGCTCACGGGGAGCAGTCGGATCCTTACATCAGGATGCTGGGTGGCGAGTTCATCGCGCATGGACGGACGCCGAGGTTGCAGACGGCAAACATCATCGTCGACGATTCCAAATTCCCCGGCCTGGAAGGCGTCTCTTCCCCTGTCAGCCTCAATGATGAATGGTATTCGCTGAAAGACTTCCGCACCGACTTGCACGTGATTCTTACACTCGATACCAAAGGGATGACGGGTGAACCCTACCAGCGCGCTCCCTACCCGATGACGTGGGCTCGGATGGAGGGCAGGGGACGAGTGTTCTACACCGCGATCGGCGACCGCCCCGATAATTGGTCGAACACATTTTTCCTCGACCTTCTCGCCGGCGGTATTCGTTGGAGCATCGGTGATGCGCAGGCTTCGCTCGGTCAAAATCTAACCGAGGCGGCGCCGGGCTATGCGGAAATTCCGCCAAAACCCAAATCCTAGGATTCCAATATAAGTCTCCGAATAGCCCGTTCGCGCTGGCCCGAGCCATCTGCCACGGCTGTTGAATCCCACGCCGGTTTTAACACTTGATTAACAAAGTCAGAGTAGACTTCGGCGGGGTCTAGCCTCGTACGCCCATGCGCACCAGCCTTTCGGATCCGCGCTTTTACTTTAACCGCCATCAATCCTGGCTGGAATTTAATCGGCGTGTCCTCGAAGAGGCGCATGACGACACGAACCCATTGTTAGAGCGGGTAAAGTTTCTCGCCATCACCGCCAGCAACCTTGATGAATTCGTTGAAGTCCGACTGTCCGGACTGCTCCAGCAGGTAGAGCATGGCCTGCGCGAAACCGGTCCCGATGGTCTTAGCCCGGACCAACAGTTGCAGCGTATTTCCGAGGAACTACACCGCTTCGTGGCGGATCAGTATGATTGCTGGAACCGACTCCTCCTGCCGGCACTATCGAAAGAGGGGATTCGCGTCCTGACGGTTGCATCGCTGGATCATGGCGCGCAAGACGCGATGGATCTCTATTACATGCGCCAGGTCGATCCCCTGCTCACGCCGGTCACGATCGATCCGTCACACCCGTTCCCTCATGTCATCAATAAAGCTCTGTGCGTCGCCTTTTCGTTGCGTCCGCGTCGGCGCCCCACCACCAAATATCTGGGAGTTGTGACGGTCCCTCGGAAGCTTCCCCGCGTGGTGCGTGTTCCCAACCGCTCCGAGCGTATCGACTACGTCTTTCTGCATGACCTTATCGAAGGGCACACACGTAATCTCTACAAGGGATTTCAAGTGGTCTCCTCCGGGGCATTCCGCGCCACTCGCAACAGTAATTTGTACCTGCACGAAGAAGAGAGCCGTAGCATCCTCGAGTCCGTCGACAGCCTTTTGCATAACCGGAGGAAGGGCGACGTTGTCCGGTTGGAAATTGAGGCCGACGCCGCTTTGGAGATTGTCGAACCACTGACCGAGCAGTTCATGCTCGATGGCTCGCAGGTCTTCAAGACTGCAGGACCAGTGAATCTCTCGCGGCTTTTTTCTCTCGCGGAACAGACAAACCGGCCGGACCTGAAATTCCCTCCCTTCGTTCCGAAGGCGATGACTTTCGCCCCGAAGGTGACGAACCTGTACGACCAGATTCGACGCGGCGATCTTCTGCTGCACCATCCTTACGATTCCTACCAGCCCGTGGTCTCTTTTATCGAGGCCGGAGCCCGGGATCCGTCTGTGCTTTCGATCAAACAGACTCTATATCGCACCAGCGAGGACTCGCCGATCGTGCGCGCTCTGATGGAAGCTGCCCAGAGCAAGGAAGTTGCAGTGGTTGTCGAGCTAAAAGCTCGCTTCGACGAAGCCTCGAATATCCGCTGGGCCAGATCGCTGGAAGAGGCCGGCGTACAGGTCTTTCATGGGGTTGTTGGTCTGAAAACGCACTGCAAACTGGCGCTTCTGACGCGCAGCGATCCCGATGGCGAAATTCGCCACTATGCGCATCTGGGGACCGGGAACTACAATCCCTCAACCGCGCGCTTCTATACCGATCTAAGCCTGTTAACCTGCGACCCGGAGGTTACGTCGGCGGTCCATGCGGTCTTCAATTACCTGACAGCGCGTTCCGAGCAGAGGAGCTATAAGCCGCTTTTAGTGGCGCCCGTCGATCTCGCTCGTAATTGTGTCCAACTGGTCGAACGCGAGGCCGCTTATGCCCGGCGGCGGCGCCCCGCGCGGATTATTGCCAAAGTAAATGCTTTACTCGATCAGCCGCTAATTGAAGCTCTCTATCGCGCATCGCGCGCAGGCGTTGAGATTGATTTGATCGTCCGTGGCGCGTGTGCTCTCCGCCCCGGAGTCAAGGGACTGAGCCATCGCATTCGTGTCCGCAGTATCATCGGGCGCTTTTTGGAACACAGCCGGATTTTTTATTTCGAGAATGGCGGCGATCCCGAAGTGTTTCTTGGCAGTGCCGACTGGATGCCCCGTAATCTCTATGAACGCGTCGAGGTCATGTTTCCTCTTCGTGAGGCGCAGTTGCGCGATCGCGTTACAGAAATGCTCACAAACTATTTGAAAGACACTGTGAAGAGCCGATATCTCCAGTCCGACGGCAAGTATATTCGGGCGTATCGTGCCGATTCAGCGCGAACCAGCCGCAACGGCCATCGCTTTAGCGTTCAGCGATTCTTCATCGACGAACCAGCCCCAGTTTCGATCGACGTTGCAAACCAAACGGCTGAGGTGGATGCAGCGTAAATCGCAAATCCGGGTTCAACAGTTTGCTGAAACAGGAATTTACATCCCCTCACGCTTAATTTTTTCCGCATTCGTCGAGCTGGCTCAAAGGGAAGCCTTGCCTGGAGTTTTATTCGTCCGTAAACGACACAGAACCCTCTAGGCTGGTCGTACGTTAGAAGTCGAGCGGGTCACTCGCTGCCTCGGAACATGTCCGCACCTGCTGCGAAGACGATAACCAGAACTCCGAGAAAGATGCTGTAAAGCCATCCTCTTAGTACTGGGCTAAAAAAGACCGTCATCTGAACGGCTGCCGCCGCCGACGCGAGCATGAACATGAGTCCTCGGGTTTGCTTCTTGGTCATGGATGCATCTCCTGACATTCACCCTATGCCTGCCAGGCCACTTACCCTTTCAAGGGCTTAACCCAGCCGCAGAAGTGAACTCGTATTCAGGAGAATAAAGCGGTCTGCTTCGATTGGAACCTCATGATTCCGCTCCGGTCAGCACTTTCGTGCAACGTCTTTAGTCACTTAGGAAGAATCAGGCTGAGTTCGGCGCGATTCGAGAATGGCGGTCCCGTTACGCCTCATCCGGTGGCCCGGCAGCTCCGGCGAGATCCTGTGGCTTGATCTTGTCGACGTTAAATTTGCCCACTCGCTCACGCATCGTTTTCAATACATCCTCGATCGGGGGCGGCTCGTCTTTGATCCACCGCAACGGATTCACACGGGCCACCACAAACGCTCGCAAGTATGGGCTGACAAGTCCGCGCTCCTTCAATTTGCTCACGACGGCCGCGACTTTTTCATCGAGATCAAGCACCTGGCCGGCGATCTTCTCGTGTTCCTTGACCGCGGAGCGCAACGGTTCGTCGCTAAATGTTTCAAGTCGGCGGAGAATCGAATGGTAGACACCGCCTCCGAACCGCGGCACACGTTCATAGCAAACGCCAAGTGTGACCAAGGCAGCCTCTTCCAGATAGAACGCAAACTGCGATTCAGGACGCTTCGCATCCTCATCCACCAGACCTCTGTAGATGCGGATCACTTCCAGCGATCGCTCCTTGAGGTTGTGTGCCTTCTCGGTGTTTAACGCCAGAATCTGCCAGGCAACCTCACGATCCGCAACAATTAACGCAGTAATGGATCGCGCCCCAAGTCGTCGCATCGCCTCCAGCCGATGGCGGCCGTTGGGCGTCCAAAATCCACCCTGCGGAGCAACCACGGCAATGACGGGGTCGAGGAATCGGCCGGTCTTGTTGATGACGTCAGCCAGCCGCTTGTGATGTGTATCAGACAGATCCCGCTGAAACGGTGTCGGCTCAATCGCGTTGATTGGCAGAACTGCGAGTAGTACGGGATGTCCAGCCAAAGGCTCTTTGTACGATCCAACCAGGCAGCCACCGCTCTTTTCGATGGCATCGGTGGTCTCGGGCGTCACCGCAGAGGGATCTTCGAGTCGGCATTCCGCCGGCTGCAAACCCTTGGTCCCTGGTTTGGCCTTTCGAGGCCTACGACGAGCCGGTGCGCGCTTCACCATTCTGAAGAATGTACTCTACAACTGGACTGAGGCTCAAACTCATATTCTCTTTTTCTCGCACGACCGATAAATCTGTGCCATCAGTTCCATATCGCGTAAGCCTTCCTGGCCTGAAGTCTTTGGTTCTTGGTTCTGCAGGATGCAATCGGCCATGTAATCTGCCTCGCGCAGGAATTGCACCGGATCCGGCTCATCTGGCGCCATCTCGAGCTTTTCGCCGCTCGCGAGTTGACCCGACAGATGCACGTTGTCATAGTTGAACGCCGGCTCCACAATCATCGTGCCCTTCGATCCGCGCACGCGGAAGTAGCCAGGCATCGAACTGCCGTATGTGCATGTGCAACTCGCCAACGTTCCATTTGGAAATTTCATGGTCCACGAAAGAGTCTCTTCCACCTGCGCAAAACGTCCATCCTCGTCGACGACAGACGAAAAACCCGCCAGCTCGCTCGGCTCCTCACCCGTAAGATAACGGCTGGCATTCAGACAATAAATTCCCACATCCATCAGCGGACCCCCTCCCGCCAATTTCTTGTCGAGGCGCCATTCGTTTGGAGCAATCGGGAAACCAAACGCACTTTCAATGGATTGAATCGAGCCAAGCTTCCCTTCCCGAATCAGTGCGATGGCGCGCAGGTGCGCCGGCTCATACTGGCAGCGGTACGCGATCATCAGCTTCTTATGCGCACTTTCACAGGCCTGAATCATCGCACGTGCATCTTCGACACTTGTTGCCATAGGCTTCTCGCAAAGCACATGTTTGGCGGCTTTCGCCGCACGGATCGTGTACTCCGCATGCATGCTGTTCGGCAAGGCGATGTACACGGCATCAACGTCAGGATTATTCCTTATCTCGTCGTAGTTCTCGTAGCTATAAATGCTGCGGGACGGCACGCCGTATTCGGCAGCCATGCGCTCCGCCTTGCCTCGGTGACCGCTGACCAGAGCCGTGATCCGCGACTTCTTCGACGTCTTCACCGCCGGCATGAAGTGTTGCATCGAGATACGTCCCAATCCTACGATGCAGTAGCCGATGGTCCGGTCTTCTCCGAATGCGCGAATTCCGGGAAGCAGCTGTGTCCCGATACCGAACGCCACGAGACGGCTGAACTCCCGGCGCGTGATTTTCATGTCAACCTCACTTCCGCAAAACAGTTCTGAGCCCCTTGATAAAGTGTGCACGTTTATAACACACGGGACAGACTCAAAGACGGACACTGCCGACAGGAAGACGTAAGGCGATTGGATGGAAATCGGACTCCTCGTTTCAGGAGCTGGTTTTGTACTGCTAGTTATTGGGGGGCCCACTGCGGACGACCGGACTTTTGGGAGGACAATGTCGAGACACGATACACTCAACTTTGGCCGGCTCGGTTACTCAAAATATGTCCCAAAGATCACCGGCCTCGGATACCATTGTTTTCGCTCTGTAACCTTCGTGGCGATATGAACAACGTTGCCACGGAACTGAGATCGTCCTGGCGCAACGTGACCCTGCATCGGGTCAGTACGCGACAGGATAGCGTGTCAGAAGGGAGTTGTCTTAGGATTGATGCGAGGGGTGACCAGCTATTGAATGGCGCTTCCTATTTGCGAGAAAACAGTGTTAGCGCTCGATCCAATCATGCGAATGACGCCCGCAGTAATGCCGAGAATCACAGCCAGCATCACCGCGTACTCGGCGATGTCCTGACCGTCCGTTCCCAGACCGAGCTCCAAAAGCTGACGGGTAAATGTCTCCATCGTGATTACTATGCCCCGAAAAGGGTGCGATTAGAATAGCCCCAAGGTGGGGGGTAGGGTTACTCGAGTTCGAGATAGAAGAACGGTGGTACCTCAGACTTCCTTGCAACCTTCCTGCTGAAGTCTGAGGAGCGATAGAAACCGTCGACGTCGGGCCATACATCGGAAAAAATTGGCCACCGAAGATCGGCCAGGCGGCCTGACTGGATGATCGACCGCACGTCGGCCGCGGACTTATTCAACTTCTCGGACGGGCGCGGCGTTGAACGCGCATTGCGGACGTCGGCTTGTTCTGACCGGTAGTGGTAACAGAGGCAGTAACAACGAGCAAAAGACCCAGACCGCTCAAAGTCACCATTCTCCGGCACCTTTGCATTATCCGAGGCAAGCTGCCTTATTCAACAAGACCCACTTGCCCCGTGATTAGCGAGCGCCGCGAGTCACACCAGCGGCCATTGTCTTGATGATGGTCGCATTGCCGTCGTCGTCCTTGAGAGCCCAAACATATGCGCCACCCAAACCGAGGCTCTTGATGTAGATGGTTTTGAGCTGAACCGTGGTGGGATCGTCGTAAGACCAGAACGTTTGCGTCTTTGAATCGTAGAGCCAGACGGCGATACGGCGGCGATCAAGATAGCTTTTATATCCCTGAGTTGTTGCGCTAGAGAGAGTGAGATAGGTTTCGACGCCCGGAGTCTGCAGGAAGTCTGAGGCTGCAAATGGTGCCGGGGCGGTCGATATCTGATAGAGGCCGTGGTGGATAGTGGGCACGCCGGTCCAGCCGCGTCCATAGAGGGGGATGCCGAGAACGAGCTTGCGGGCTGGAACTCCAGCTTTGAGGTACGAAGCAATAGTGTAGTTGATGTTGAAGTTTTCGGATGCAGCAGGATCCTGTTTGTCATCGAACAACGGGGAGGCATGGTTGGTCGATGTCTCCCATGTGCCATGAAAGTCGTAGCCTTGCACGTTGTAGTAATCGAGGACACGGGCGACCTTGCCTAATTCGATGTTTGAGAAATTCTGCTGCCCTGCCGGCCCAAACATGGTGAGCAGATAGTGGCGGTGGTTGGTAGAACCGAGAGCATCGAGTTGGCCGCGAAACTCACGCATGAGTAGCGTGGCGTTCTGAGTGTCGGCCGCGGCAGGAAATTCCCAGTCGATGTCGATGCCGTCGAAGACCCCAGCAGCAGAAATTCCTGGTGCCACATTTCCATCAATAAAGAGATCGATACAGGACGCGACGAAGGCCTTGCGCCCAGCTGCCGTACTGGCCGCCGTGGAGAAATTAGCCGCGCCATTCAGCGAGACCACCACCTTGAGATTGGGATGAAGCTGCTTGAGCTGTTGCAGAGCAGCGAAGTTGCCATAGAGTGGTCCCGTATATGGGCCGGTAATCGTGGGCAGATAGGGGCTCTGATAATCGGCCCAAGCGTCCGCGATGAAGCAGCCCGTACTTGAAACGCCGCCAAAGGCGTAAGTAAGGTGTGTGAGCCGGTCAGCCACACCATTGCTCTGAAGGTTGGCGATGTTGAAGTTCGCCAAATAGATACTCCATTCCTCGAAGTAGCCGCCTACGACCTTCGGGCTGCCATCCTCGGCGAGCGCAGTGGTGCGGGCGAGCAGGGCGACAGCGCTGATCATAACGATAACCAGCAAGTTTCGGCGAAGGGAGACGAGGGAGTGTTGCGGCATAAGCAGAACCTCGGAGGGAAAATCGTAAGCGCTGGGAGTATAGATCTATATAGCGGTTGAGGGCAAGAATTTACTGATTATCAATAAAATGCGCATGTTATGCAGGGAGAGCTATATAGCACAACCTCGTCGCTTCGGGGTACTCGCGCCCTGCGTCGTTCGCTGATACCACCCCGAAATAAGAGGGGGAAGACTCACAGTTTCGAACCTCTTCCCACTCGAAGGAATTGTCAACCGCACTCACAGTTTCTCCCATGAGCGATAGGTCGGACGCGGAGTGATCACCTCGCA
>Ga0210409_10000737_pt1 | contig 48527 bp, 47 predicted proteins | sample IncBWH17MmetaG_FD_161649 | JGI IMG/M metagenome (GOLD analysis project Ga0210409, IMG submission 161649) | Forest soil microbial communities from Barre Woods Harvard Forest LTER site, Petersham, Massachusetts, United States - Inc-BW-H-17-M | ecosystem: Environmental > Terrestrial > Soil >... | reverse complement strand
TTGATGGGCGGTGAAATCGGCGCAGAAAGCGCGGTCGGCGAGGGCAGCGTATTTTGGATCGAATTGCACGCCACCGAGGCACCGCGACTCGTCGCGGTCGCGACCGAACACAGGGTGGACTTGCGCGCACGCGCGTCTACCGACGCGCCGTACACCCTATTGTGCGTCGAGGACAATCCGGCGAATTTGATGTTGGTCGAGAAACTCCTGGAACGGCGGCCCGACATTCAACTGCTGGTGGCGACGGACGGTATCCGCGGCATCGAAAAGGCGCGCGCTGCGCGGCCGGATGTCATTCTGATGGACATTAACCTGCCTGGTATCAGCGGACTCATCGCCCTCGGTATCCTCGCGGAGGATCCTGAGACCGCAAGCATTCCGGTGATCGCCCTCAGTGCCAACGCCATGCCGGGCGACATCGAGAAGGGACTTGCAGCAGGATTTTTCCGATATCTCACCAAGCCGATCAAAGTCAAGGAGTTTATGGACACGCTGGATAATGCCTTGGAACTTGCGAAGGATCGGGCAGAGCGCGCCGCCCTTCGAAGCGCGCTATGATCGACGGCAAAGACATTCTCGCCGCGCACATTCTGGTGGTCGACGATCAAAGCGCCAATGTGCTGTTGCTCTCGCGCATGCTCGATGAGGCTGGGTACCGCAATGTGACTGCGACGATGAACCCGCTCGAAGTCTGCGCGTTGCACCGTAAGAACCGCTATGACCTGATTCTGCTTGATTTGCAGATGCCGGGCATGGACGGATTTCAAGTGATGGAAGGCCTCAAGACAAACGAGTTGGACGGCTACCTGCCGGTCATCGTGCTCACGGCGCAACCCGGCCACAAGCTGCGCGCGCTGCAGGCTGGCGCCAAGGATTTCATCAGCAAACCTTTCGATCTCGTGGAAGTGAAAACCCGGATTCACAACATGATCGAAGTACGTCTGTTGTACCGGCAGCTCGAGCATTTCAATGGCGTGCTGGAAAAAACAGTGCGGGAACGCACCGCCGAATTGCGCGAGAGCGAGGCGCGTTACCGCAGTCTCACCGAACTCGCCTCCGATTGGTATTGGGAGCAGGACGAGACCGGCAGTTTTACCAAGGTTTCCGGCCCGGTCCTGGAAATGCTCGGCATCCGCGTGGATACGTTGATGGGTGAGACGCGCCCCACACCGAAAGACGGCTGGGATGTGACCCAGCGTCAGGCTCTGCAAGCCAAGATAGGTGCGCGTCAACCGTTTCTGGATTTCACCTTGAGCCGCTCGAATCCCGACGGTTCAAGTCAGCAGTTCCGTATCAGCGGCGAGCCTATGTTCAACACTGCCTGTCGTTTCTTAGGCTACCGCGGAATCGGCGTGGAAATCACGCCGGGTCATTAGGACGAAAGTCCCGAGTATCGACCTTGCCCGCGACTCATCACCCCAATCAAAATCAACTGCTTGCCGCGCTGCCGATCGAGGATTTCGAGCGCTTGTCCCTGAGGCTGGAACTCGTTCCGATGTGTCTCGGCGACGCCCTCTACGAGCCCGGTCGGCATCTGGAACACGCCTATTTCCCCATCACGGCCATCGTGTCGCTGCTGTACGTGACGGAGTCGGGGGCATCGGCGGAGTTTACCGGCGTCGGCCCTGAAGGCATCGTCGGTATCCCGCTCTTTATGGGCGGCAATACCACGACGAGCTCCGCAGTGGTGCGCACGGCGGGACATGCTTATCGTCTGCAGCGTGGCGCGCTCGCCGCGGAATTCACGCGTGCAGGTCCAGTACAGCGCCTGTTGTTGAGCTACACGCAGGCATTGATCACGCAGACGTGTCAGACAGCCGCTTGCAATCGCCACCACTCGGTTGAACAGCAGCTCAGTCGCTGGCTCCTGTGGACCGTTGATCGACTACCTGCACAGCAATTGACTATGACCCAGGATTTGGTCTCCAGCCTGCTCGGTGTGCGCCGCGAAAGCATCACCGAGGCAGCAGGGCGTTTGCAGCAGGTCGGTTTCATCCGGTATCGACGCGGGCACATTGACGTGGTGGACCGAGTCGGCTTGCAGTCCCGCGCCTGCGAGTGTTACGCCGCCGTCAAAGCCGAGATGAATCGGTTGCTGCCCGGAGAGATGACGCGCCACTAGTGCCGCATCCGTGCAACCTCGCGAAGGCTAGGTGTCACAACACCGGCAGGGCACTACCGGCGTGGGTAGTGCCCTGCCAAGTTCATCGCCCTTAGCTGCGCCGAGCGGCGATGGCTGCGCCGTCATCGGCTCCGATGACAACTTCTACGCGCCGATTCAATTGCCGACCGCTCGATTCTGAATTGCTAGCGACCGGGTAGGACTTGCCGTAACCCTGAGTCGCGACACGAGCCGAACTGATGCCGCGCGAGAGCAAGGTAAATCGCACGGCATCAGCACGACGCTGCGACAGGTCCTGATTGAAGGAGTCGGTGCCGATGCTATCGGTAAATCCGTCAATTTGTACCAGCCGATCGGGGTGTTCTGCCAAGAACTGTACCAAGCGATCCAGATTGCGTCCCGCCCCCGGGCTCAAGGTGGAGCTTCCGGTTTCAAATAACACATCACCGAGGGTCAGCACCAGGCCTCGATCAGTCGGCTTCGCTTTCAACGCATCGATTTCTGCCTGCAGCCGGGCGGAGTTGTCCGTCGCTTGATCGCGCGCGATCTTCGCCGCATCAGTGGCCCGGTTGGCACTGTCAACCTGGTTGGTACGCGCCGTCAACAGGATGCTATCTCGCTCCGCTTGCCCGGCGGCGACTCGTGCATCGTCCGCCTTTGCCGCCCCCTTGAGCTGCGCGAGCCGCGCATTCTGTGCTGCCATATACGCCGGCTGCCCAATACCTGCTTCATCGTGCTTCATTGAGGCCGCATCAGCGACGGCCAAATCGGTTTTGGCCGCCTGCAAATCCAATGCAGCATATTTTGCCGCGTTGGGATCGGCTTCGGCCGCCCGGACGATTGTACGTGCGCTTTCCAGCGCCTCGTTCGGCTTTGGCGTCGCCGCGCAGGCTGCCATCGCCAGCGCGATGCCCATAGTCATCAAAAATTTAGTGTTCATACGGTTTCCTTATTGAGCCTGAGTGGATGTGCGATTGGATTCTTGGCGCAGCGCAAGCATGCTGGCGTCGAATTCAGCCGCGGCCTTGGCCGCCCGATCCTTTTGTGCCATCGCCTCTGCCACTTGCGCATCGATGGTGGCTTGGTTCGCCAGTGCGATCGCGGGCTTTGCTTGGTGATCCGCATTGGCCTTCTCGGCACGTGCGAGTTTGTCGCGCGCTGACGCGAGTTCGACCGGCGCAGCCTGCGGCGCCCCGGATTGTTCCGCACGTTGCACAGCCACTTTGGCGACAGCGATCGTTTCATCGGGCACCGGGCTGCTGGCAAATGCCGCCGTCGCTGCAATGGCGGTCAATGCGATCGCAGCGCCGATTAATTTGGGATGTCTCGTATCCATATTTAAGGAACCTTCTTTGTGGTGGTCCAATTGATTTGATCCAGTACGCCGTTGCTCAGTTGTTCCTGCTGCGTGCAGGTGCCGACGCAACAACCCACGGCGTTCGAGGGAATTCCATTCTTGATAGAGGTGTGGCAGTCCTCGCGCCTGAATAAAGTGCGCGAGTGCCCTTGCTGGACCGATACCGGGATGAGAAGAGGCTAAAAGCGCGATCGGTGAGCGCCTAGCGTTGGCATTGTGCCTACCGCCGCGACCACCGTCTGTGCGTTGTCGGACATACTCGTGCGCTTAGCCCCACTATTTCGATACTTCATCCCGAGTACTGTGAGAGTTGCGCAAATCTAGCTCGAGTCGATGGAAGTTGTGTTCTACGTTCGCCAGCACACCGACAGATCGTAGGCTTAATCCTACAATCCAGCGTCGACCACCGCATCGGAGACATCTATGTCTGACGCGTACATTTACTACTTCATAGGACCGCACGGCCCGAATCGAAAGAAATCACTTTCCGCACGACCAGCCACGCTCGAAGCGATCAAGGGCAGGGGCAAAGCAGTCATGGAGTCGCAAATCGTGGTCGATCACACTGAGCTCGACGAAGACGGTTTCCTTGTTGCCGCGGTGGGTAGTGACTCGCCTGAGATAGACAGGATTACCGCCCAGATTGGGTCCCTTGAAATCAGGGCCGCCTCACGCGATGACGAAGCAATCGACAGCACCGACGGCGAACAAAAATACATGCTGAGTCTCGAAAGCCGCGAGCTGCGCAAACAGGCCCGAATCCTTAAGAGTCGGCGCGCCGAATTAATGGCCGGTGAATTGAGCTACCCCAGCGACACGATGGAGTTCATGCGATTCGGCACGATGGTGACGAGCGAATAGAAGCGAACTATGGTGCGAGCGGGCGCGTTCAGCCGTCCAAGACAGCCATCAATGCGGCTATCTTGATGGTGGCGAAATTGGAAAACGTGTCGGAGACCGCGTACGGCAAGACGATCTGGTCTTTGTGACGCATGGCGCCACAGGTGTAGACGACATTCGGTACGTAGCCTTGCCGCTCGGAAGGTTCAGGCCGGATCAGGGGCTCGCGCGTCCGGGCGAGAACTTTGCAAGGATTTGCCTTGTCGAGCAGGACCGCCCCGATCGAGTATTTTCGGACCGGTCCCACACCGTGGGTGAGCATCAACCAACCCTCATCGAGTTCGATGGGCGACCCACAGTTTCCAATCTGCACGAACTCCCAGGGGAATTGAGGTTTCACGATGGCGACGCCGCCGTCCCATGAGTGCAGGTCGTTCGAATATATGAGATAGAGGTTTTCGTTGTCCTGGCGGGCAATCATGACGTACTTACCGTCGATGCGGCGGGGAAACAGTGCCATGCCCTTGTTCTTGGCGGCGGCTCCCCTCAGAGGCGACATTCGGAAGGACAGAAAATCGTGCGTCTCGATCAGCTCCGACCTGATCGCGCGCCCGTTGTAGGCCGTGTACGTCGCATAGTAGGTCTTTGTCCCGCTATCATCGAACTCTACGAAGCGGGCATCCTCGATGCCGTTTGACTGAGCTTCGGTGACCGGAAAAATCACTCGCTCGCTAATATCTTCTTCCGATGTGAAGACCAACTCGACGTCATCCCCGTCTGGACCCGAAGTCCGACTCTTCACCGTCGGAATGGATGCAAGCCGCGCCGTTTTATCGACTGCCACTTTGCCATCGGCATCAATGGATCCTGAGCGAAAAGTGATGGAGGATACATGTCCTTCCCCGACCGCACGCAGGCTCAGAATGAAGCGTCGCCCGCCCTCCGGCGCGCCGGATTGGTCGAGATGGGCGACGATACTGGGATTGAATAGTGCCGCGGCTTCAAAGGAATACTCGAGCATGAAATAGGCGCCGACCAGCCAACGCTGCTCCTTCGTAAAGGTCGCATGGGCGGCCAAGGCGTCTTCCATTTCATTGGCGCGCGCCTCGAATACTTCGAGGAGATTGCGGTGGCGACTCTGAAAATTCTCGAGGACATCGGCCAGCTCTTTGGCAGCAGTTTCGGCGTCAAGCGCCAAGACTCGATCGACGATATGATTCGCCCGCGTCTTGTCGGTGGCATTGAGGTCGCGCGGCTCGGTCGCCGGCCTGAATGGGCGCACGACAACTCTTGCCGGATCGGGGCGAAGATAAAGACCCTGACGGTTCAAAACCTGGGAAGTGACAAGATGTCCTTGGAGTCAACTGAATAGGAAGTCTAACGGGAATCAGGCGCGCAAAGCGAGAAGCGGCGCAGGTTTCGAACGATTGCCGGTCATGCGCGCAAGCTCGCGAATCTCAGCCAGACCAAGAAGGTAGGATACGACGGACTCACCGCCTCTGTTTTGATTGGCACGATCAGGATGCAGCCCATCGCGACAGCTGCCCGTCCCCACATCGACCAGCGGCGACAACAAATCGTTCTTGCCGAGAAACCAGGCAAATGCACGCTCGGCGTCATCCTTCCAGCTGACGTCGCCGTCTGCGCGCCAGGCCGCGATGCAGGCCGAGATTGAAGCCGCGGCCTCGAGAGGTTGCTGGTCGAACGCCCGAGGCGGCGCTCGCTTGTCGCCGAAGCTGTCGGAGCCAACCGGCCGAAAGACGCCTTCCTCGGAGGTCTGCAGTGTCATGAGCCAACGCAAGGACCTCAGGCCGGCCGCTATGTAGCCGGGTGCGCCAACGGTAATGCCGGTTGTAATAAGGGCTTGCGGCAAGCGCGCGTTATCGTAGGCAAGGCCATCTTCGAACCACACCCAGTCGCGTGTCTCGACTGACGCCATGATTGACATCAGCCTATCGGCCAACAGTCGCCGCAGGTCTCGGGCATACAAGTCCTTGACGACCACGCCGCAGTAGGCCTCCAATCCGAGAAGCGCGAAGGCCCACGCCCGTGGCGAGGAGAAGCGTGCGGCTGCCGGCAAGGCTTCAGCGAATAGCGCGGCGGCCCACGTCCGGCGCGACTCATTGGCGTCTCTACAGGCGCACTCGCCTAAAGCCCAGAGGGTGCGTCCGTGGCAGTCTTCCGAACCGAAGTCCTCGAGCCAGCGCCGATCAAAACTCAGGAAGTTACGAAACCGTTTTGGCGTGGGGTTCCAGGCGTGCTGCACGAAGGCGGCCAATCGCGATGTCAGCGTTTCTGGCAAGCGCTGCTCCCCCGGGGCATTGAGGGCACAGGCAACCAGCAGTGCGCGGGCATTGTCATCGACGCAATAGCCGTGCGCACGATCGGGCACGGAGCAGACCGCGTGTTGCAGAAGCCCTGTGTCGTCACACATGGATAGAAAGTGACTCAGCTGTACCGGCGGTGTTGCCGAGCTGTCAGGCAAGATGACGCTTTCGTTGCGCCGCGCGATAACCTTCAGCGGATGCGCGCGCCGGGCCCTGTCAAAGACCTCCATATAGCGCTCCGCTGTACGCTCCCAAACCATCGAGCGGCTGCTGGAGTAGGCGAGCTTGCGCATGGCATTTCGCCGAGCGTGATCAGTAAGCAATCCCGCGATTTCGCCACCGATTGCGTTGGCATCGTTAAATGGCACCAGAACGCCGCGGCCCTCCGCCAGCAGCTCCTGGGCGTGCCAATATGGCGTCGAGACGACCGCTTTGCCCAGCCCAAAACTGTAGGCCAGTGTGCCCGAGGTCATTTGAGCTTCGTTAAGATACGGCGTGACGTAAACATCGCACATAGAGATGAAATCGAGCAATGTCGCTTGATCGACAAACCGATTGAGAAATGCGACATGATTCTCGACGCCGAGCGCGCGTGCACGCGTTAGCAGGCTCTCGCGGTACGCCTCACCTTCCCGCCGCACGAGGTTGGGGTGCGTTGCCCCAAGGACAACATATACGGCGTCGGGACGGCATTTCAGGATCGCGGGCATGGCATCGATCATGACTTCGATGCCTTTGTTCGGAGAGAGCAGACCGAAAGTGAGGATGATTGGTTTACGCCCAAAACCGAGCTTGACCTTGGCCGCATCTGGTTCGGTGAAAGCGGAGTCGGGAATCCCGTGCGGGATGAACTCAATCTTATCCGCCGGCACGGCGTAAACGTTAAGCAGCAGATCGCGTGCTTTTTCAGCCATGACGATGACCCTGGTGGAGGCATCGACGATTCTATCCAGAACACGGCGCTGAACCGCTTTTGGTTCCGCAAGAACCGTATGAAATGTTGAGACGAGAGGCATAGTCAGCCGTGAGATCAGCGCCAAGATGTGATTACCGGCTTCTCCGCCGAAGATGCCGAACTCATGCTGCAGGCATGCGACCTGGAAATGCCCCTGATTCAGGAAATCCGCAGCGCGCGCGTATTCAGACAAGTTCTCTTCATTGATTTGCAGTCGAACAGCGGGTGGATAGTCGTAGCTACGGCCATGATCGGTCATTGCCACAATGGCGGTGTCTGGATTCACGCGTGACTTTGCAATCGCCTGCTGCAAATCGGTTGTGAAAGTGGCGATCCCGCAATGGCGCGGAAGAGAGTTGCCGATGAACGCCAAACGATTGGGTGCAGTCATCGGTGCGTCCCGCGAGCAAACACCGGCGCTATCGCGCGATCTAGCGAGAAGGTGTTTCGATAGCCGGATTCAAGTCGTTCGCAAACGCGCTCGCCATGATTACCGCAATTGACTTGATGCAGCGCATTCGTAACGGGGAATTTTCCTTAAGGCCATGATCGTCGGATCCGTGGCTACGCACGAGGGGGACCGGAAGAGTATCGCACAATAACCTGAAGCGCGTCCCAACACCCAACAATCTACAGTTCTGAGCAATCTCCGTCTGTACGGCGTCCCACGTAACATCAAAGTACGGACATGCTGCTTCTTTGCGCCGTCGGTGGGCCTGAGTCACCTCTGCATGCTCGCGAGCGCGTATCATCCTGCGTATGGCTGGTGAGTGACGAGGTACCCGTGGAAGAGAACCAAAACAGAGAGGAGTTCGACACCGGTCTTGCTAGGATCAGGCACGAAATAAAAGGTCGACTGGTACCGCACGGGTTTTTCGGCATCGTCACTTACAAAGACGTTGAGGCAGGGGATCATGTGCTCAGCGGTTCAAAAATCGAAATCACCGTGAATGGTAGAACTGTAGAGAAGTCTTTTAGCCGGCAGGAGATCGAGGCTTGCCGTCTTAGAGTCGGCGGCGCAGTTTTGTTAGGCGTAATATCGATGGTTGATGAGCTCTCAGCCTAGCCAGAGATACACACAAACCGCACTCGCGCACGTGAAGAAAGCGAAGGCAGTCGCAGACCGGATGCTGCGAAGCCACGTAGAAGAAAGTCGCAGCTAAAGTGCGCTAGCAGACGGACAACGCGACGCAACATCGGTCATGGTTGAGCGGCTTATGGAGGAGCTGCTGTACCAGATTGATAGCGATTACTATCGCTTCGCGCGATTACTCATTGTGCGCGCCGAACTCGAAAAACTACGCCATCGGCGCTCGGCAATGATTGACGTTGACAGGCGGAGCAAAATTCCTCTCGGGATGTCGCGCTCGCAAGATAGCTTCAAGCGGCAGCCATAATTGCCCGCTGATACTCCATCACACACGTGCCTCGAAAACGATATTGAAGGGCGTTTCGCTGGCACGCCGAAACTGGCCGAAGCCCCCTGAGTTCAGCACTTTGCGCAGCCGCGATTCCCCAGCCTGCGCACCCAGGCAGAGCCCCACTTCCTGCGATCTAGAGCAGGGGGTGCAAAGCATGGTGGAGAATGAGTAGTACACGCGACCCACTGGATTTAGGTTGTCCTTCAGTTCATCGTTCGCAAACGGCTCGACGATCATCCAAGTGCCATCCGGTGCCAGTGCCTCGCGCACATGGCGCGCCGCGCCCACCGGATCTCCCATGTCGTGCAGGCAATCGAAAACGGTGACCAGGTCATATTCCTTTCCTGGAAACTCCTTTGCCTTTGCCACACTAAATTCAACTCGATCGGACACGCCCGCGCGGCGGGCGCTGTCGCGTGCGGCTTCGATGGATTCCTGGTGATAGTCATAGCCATAGAAGCGCGAATTCGGATACGCCTGGGCCATCAGGATGGTTGAGGCGCCCTTGCCGCAGCCCACATCCGCCACTTTGGCGCCCTTGGTCAGCTTCTGCTGCACGCCGCTAAGCGCCGGAATCCAGTTTGTCACCAAGTTGGCGGCGTAGCCGGGGCGAAAGAATTTTTCGCAGCCGTGGAATACAGCGCTGTCGTGCTCGCCCCAGGCCATGCCAGCGCCACTACGAAACGACTCGACAAGACGCGGCACAGCACGCAACGAGCCTAGCGCCAGCTCGAACGCGCCGGGCACGTAAGCGGGGCTACCTTCGTTGGCCAGGGCAAAAGCCTGTTCTTCGCTGAGGCTAAATAGATCGTCGGCGGCGTCATAGGAAACATAGCCGCCGGCCGCCTGCGAAGAAAGCCATTCGCGTACGTAGCGAGCGTCGGTGTGCGTTACGGCGGCGAGTTCCGGCGCCGACATCGGGTGATCCGCCAGTGCCTTATACAGGCCGAGGCGCTCACCGATGACCACCATGCCGCAGTGTGCAGCGGCACCGAGGTCGGTCACGAATTGATTCAAGAAATGATTAAGCTTGTCGGTGTCGATCGCCATGTCCGTCTCCCCTGCGGGCCTTGTGTTGGCAGGCACTCTAAGGAGTCAGCTTATCTTTGGCATCACCCATTCGGGCCATGCTACGCAATCGGCATCAAGCCCCTGGCCACTGCAGCGGCGCGGGTAAAAACCCCCAGGCGATCGAAAATATTGGCCATGTGCCGATGCACCGTGTGTTCACTAATCTTCATGAGACGGGCGATCTCTTTGTTAGACAGACCTTGCGCGACGAATTCGAGCACGGTGTGCTGGTGACGGGTTAATGCGACGCGACCAGCACCGGAGTCCGGTGCGTCCGGTACCGCTGCCGATTGCGGGCCACGTGATGTTTTCGGATCCACGAGAAACAACTCAATTCCCTCGACGGTCGCCGCGGCGGCCGCTGGCGGATCGACAAACGGTATGCCGGATCCGGCAATGAGATTTTTAACGTCGCGGCTAACCATGATTTGGCCAGCCTGCGCCAGCGCGCAAATGCTCTCGGCAATGTCGAACGTTGCCGGGCGTCGGCTCTGATCGGCGCGCCTGCAATCGCCGAGATGAATGCCGACATGCGCGACGTAACCATGTTTGCATGCCAATTGTTGCAATTCGAGCGCACAGCGAATGGCCTGTAGAGCGCTCCTGAAGGTCGCCAACAGCGCAGCACCTTGCCGCGCATCGCCTGCATGGCGCGCGATGACCTCGCGCATCGCGGCATGGCAGCGCGGCAGGGTCTCGCTTTGGATCTGAGAGCGAGTTGGGCTCAGGCGCGCCGACACCGCGGTCGCCAGGGCGGGCGCTTGCGCATGCAGTAGGTTGAGCTGGCTCAAAAAGCCTTCGATTGCGTCCAGAATGGAATCGGCGTCGCCTACCCAGGGCAGATGATCGACGCCTGGCAATTCCAGAAACTGGGCGCTCGGAATGTTTGCCGCTAGATAACGTCCCTCTTCAACGCGGGCATCGCGATCGCCCGTGCGGTGAATGATCAAGGTCGGCACTTGTATAGTCGGCAGCACTGGACGCAAATCGATGTGCGTATTCATTTGCGCGAGAGCCAGCGCCGCGCCGGGACTGGCGCTGCGCCGAAGATAAGTTGCGAACCATTCGCAAAATTCAGGGTCGTTGGCGACCGAGGGAGCGAGATCTGCCAGATCGACGATTCCGCCCAGCGCGTCACTACAAAATCGTAGAAGTGTTGTCGCTCCTCCAGAGTGGGCGCCCAGGGATAGTCCGGCGATTGGAGGCGTTTGGCCCAACAGCCGTAAGTAATGAGCGCATGGGTGCGCGACGGGTAGGTCGCAGCAAACAACTGGCACATCGAGCCGCCTTCTGAGTACCCGAACACCGCGGCGCGTTCTGAGCCCACGGCATCCTGCACCGCGCGCACATCATCCATGCGCTGCTCCAGGTCCGGAATTTGTGCTACGCGATCCGAGAGTCCAGTGCCACGCTTGTCGAGCACGATTAGTCGCGAGAACCCTGCGAGGCGATGCAAGAAGTAGGCAAGCCTGGGTTCCTCCCAATGATGTTCGACGTGCGATACCCATCCTGGCACAAAAATTAGATCGAGCGGACCAGCGCCGATTACTTGATAGGCAATATGGACGCCGCCGCTATTGGCGTATCGTGTCTGGGCTGGGCTTCGCGCCACGCGGTTCCTTTCGTTGTATCGAGGCAATGCCGACAGATCTCGGAGCTTTATGCGCGAAATGTCGATGTTCGACAACTCGAAATGAAAACCTCCGCCTGATCGGCATCGGGTGATCCGCCGTTCGCGAGCAGAGGGAGGGAACCATGAGCGGGTGGCTGTCGCAGGGAGTTGGCATGGTGTGCGCTGGCGCGTTTCGAGCGATCACAAATACGGGTAACAACTTCAAATGAGATGAACATAATTACGTAATAGATGGATTTTATTGATATTGTTATCTCCACGGGATGAAACCGAAACCAGCGACAAACACTCGAGAGTTTCAGGGTCTTTCAATTTCGGGCGCGTGGAATTTCCCCAAAAATACCCACTGCGAGCGGTGGCTGTTACCAGCCGTTGTGGGATGACAAATCACGTGTGCCTAACGCCGCGCGGCGTTCAAATCATTTCGCAGAGCGAAGTGAACACGCTGCGCAATGGCATTTGCTGTCGACCAATATTATAGTGCGGTCCACCTCGGCCACTGTGGCTGCTATTTTCCGACAGGGTATTTACTGCGACTTTGCATACAACCTTCCTCTAAGCATTGAGAGGCCTGCCGAAATGCAATCGTTCCCCTTCTACCGCTCCGTCAAATTCGCGCTCCTGACTTTCGCGTCAGCGGCATCGACCGTACCCCTGTTGGCCTCGGGCGCACCGGCCGCCGACACCGAGGTCACCGCCCCGCAAATGATCGACGCTTTCGAAGGCACCTTCGGGGTGCATCCGGGCGAACGCAGGAATCACATCAAAGGCACCTGCGCCGCTGGTGAGTTCGTTGGCAGTACGGACGCCGCCAACCTCAGCCGCTCGGCACTCTTCTCGGGCAAAGTCATTCCTGTTGTCGCGCGCTTCTCACTCGGAGGCGGAAGTCCCGAAGTACCAGACGCGGCGCCGGCTCCGCGCGGCATGGCACTCGAGTTCCACCTTCCCGGCGGCGCGTTGCAGCACATCACCATGATCAACGCGCCAATCTTTGCAGCGTCCTCGCCGGCTTCTTTCCGCGATCTCCTTGTTGCCGCGAAGCCGGATCCCAAAACGGGCCAGCCCGACCCGGAAAAGCTAAAAGCCTACGCCGCCAGCCATCCCGACTCGTTGGCTCTGACTGAGCTCTCAAGCCATCACACTCCGACGGCGAACTACTTTCAGACCACTTACTTCAGCATTCACACATTCAAGTTCATCGATGGGAAGGGCGCCCAGCACCCGGTGAAGTGGAGGTTTGTTCCCCGCGATGGGACAAAAGAGATGACCGCCGCGGAATTGAAGGCCGCGCCCCACGATTTCCTGGAGAACAATCTCATTGAGCGCACCCGCAAGGCACCGGCGGTGTGGGATATGATCGTCTATGTGGGCGAGCCCGGGGATCCGCAGGACAACCCGACGTTGGCTTGGCCGGAGACGCGCAAGCATTTCACCGCCGGCGCTCTCACGATCACCCAGGCCACACAGCAACAGAAGGGCATGGCCTGCGAGCCGATCAACTTCAACCCCTTGATAATGGCCGATGGCATCGCGCCGACCAACGACCCCATCTTGCTGTTTCGATCCCCGGCCTACGCGGTTTCGTACGCGAAACGCTTGTCGGGTCAGTGAGGGTGGTCCGCTGCCATTTTCACACCTGATCGAGAAGGATCAGGACCCGCGAGAGTGAATGGGCGGCTTTTTAGCCGGCGGATCGGCGTCCACAACTTGGACCATGGGTCCACTCGTTTGCGGGTAGAGGGATTCATTGGTCACAAACAACGTCGCTCCCGGCGTCAATATCCCATTAAGCCGCGTCGCGAAATCGGCTGGCAGTTTGATTCTGGCAACTGCGTTTGGATCTACCTGGGTACCTTGCTCTCCCAGATGTCCGGGAACGCCGATCCTCAACCAACGAAATTTGGTTGGATCGGGAACGTAGGGATCGGGCACGCTGCTCGGGCCTTCTGTAAGCACCAGCGCGTGATTGGCGAGCGGCGCATCGCCGGTGACGGTCAATCGCGCTCGTCCGATCTCAATCCCATTGCGATACACGACGAGGCGATGACTACCTTGACTGAGAACGATGCTCACTGGCCCGCTGGGGGACAGCTCAGGTTGCCAACGTTGTTCTTCAGTAGGCGCAAACGGCACCCGCTCGACCGGTTGGCCGCCGGCAACCTTCACCGGTGCAAGATACCCCGGATGCGCGACCCGCTCTGGCGCAGTCTGCTCGGCGCCGATCACGACCGTCATGCCATTGGGCGAGATCTCAAAGAGCCGCTGCGCAAACTCGCTGGGCAAGTGAATACAGCCGTGCGATTCGGGATAGCCCGGCAATCCGCCGGCATGCAGCGCGACGCCGCCCCAGGTGAGTCGTTCCATGTACGGCATCGGCGCCCCGTCATAGATGGTTGATCGATGCTCCTTTTGCTTTTGCAGGACGGTGAACACGCCGGTGGGGGTCAGGTGACCAGGGCGGCCGGTGCTAACAGTAGTAGCCCCGATCAGGATCCCGTTGCGATAGACATACGCTCTTTGTTCAGTGATGCTGACCACCATGACCACGGGACCGGTGCTGACGGCTTCCCCCATCCACAGAAACTCACCTTTCTTCAGCTGATTGATGGGCGTGTCGATGGGGACAGAGACTTTTGCACCCCAAAAAGGTACTGAGTCAGCGAGCGCCGGAGCCTGTAACGCCAAACCCGTCACACTCACCACCAGCCAATACGAACAAATCGTCCGACGCATGGTAGACATAGGAACTTCCGAGATTGACACGAGTCTACAAAAGTCTATCCACGCGGGAACTCAAAGTCTTGGTATATTCGCGCCGTTTTTTTGTAAAACTCTCACTGGCCGGCCTGGCCGCGGCGTCCTCAGGCGCTCGGCCGGCTCTCGGGAGTACCGAAAGGGCAGATGGCCAGATCGCTCCCAGTCTGCTTCGCCGCGCGCTTGACGCGCTTGAGCGGCACGAGGGCAGCATCAGCTACCGAGACTTTATCGGTGTCGCTGACTTCTCGCTTCCCTCACGCGCACCGAGGTTTCACGTGGTAAATCTCGCCGACGGTAGCGTGCAGTCGCATCTGGTCGCACATGGGAGGGGCTCGGACCCTTCTCATACCGGATGGCTCGAGCGCTTCTCCAACGAACCTCGCTCGAACGCGACTTCCGCCGGGGCCTATAGAACGGGCTCTATCTATGTGGGTGCGCATGGTCGCTCGATCCGACTTGAGGGACTCGACCCGACCAACAGCAACGCCAGCTCCAGGGCAATCGTCGTGCATGGCGCCTGGTACGTGAGCGAGGAAATGATCCGCTTTTCCGGAATGCTGGGTCGCAGCCAGGGCTGCTTCGCCGTCGCCAATTCCAGCCTGCCCGAAATCATGACGACGCTTGGGCCCGGCCGCCTGATCTACGCGGACAAAGGTGAGAAGACTACGTAACCAACGCCTGTTGTTCCCGCGCCCTGGCAGCGGCAGAAGAGGGGATGGCAATTGCGAATCTCAAAATCGCCAGCCGATGCCCAGAGTGGTCTCAGCAGTATTCAGATTTTGGTTTGAGTTGTTGACAAGGCGATTGAGATATCGGTAGCGAGTTCCGTAAGCACGACCGGTCGGCCGTTGATCACCCCCTCGATGGGCCCACGGCATCGAGATCGACCGTAGTCAGCCCAAGATTGTTACTGCCGCTCGTCACTCGTGCTGCGCGATTCGGACTGAACCCACCTGACAGCTGCATTCCCCACATGTCAGTAATATTGAAGTTATAGCGTGCGCCGAACGTGGCGTTGTCGTTCAAACGGGGAGTGCGACCAGACACCGGCGTGTCAGTCAGATTGTCGCCGAATAGCTCACCACCATAAATCTCGATTGACTGTGCGCGTGCCTGCTCCTGGGCTAGCGAAGGCACACCGCGCAACATAACCGCAATGATCGCAAACAGACCAAGACGCGCTCCTATGGATTTCACCGGGCTCTCTCGCAACATCACCGACTGCGGGAGTTACGCATAAAAAAGTACATCATAAATATCATATATTGCATTGAAAAATAACGTTATTATTGCGGCTTTGAACCAGCATCCACAACGATAATTAAATCAAGAATGTACAAACGATCGCCGCACCCGGTTTCAGATGTAATCAACACGCGATTGAATGACATCATTGCGTGCGGCATCCGACGGCAAGATCAACTCCAATGTTTCGCCAATCACCAGCGGGACTGGAATACACATTGGACATTGTGATCTACGAGGAGGACCAACTGACGCGCAACCTGCTTAGCGAATGGCTAGGCGTAGCAGGATATCGTGTTCGCAGCGGCGCGCTACGCGAGGCACCCTGCAATCGGCCGGCGGATCTTGTGATCGCCAGCGTGTACATGCCCAAACAATCCGGCTCCAGATGGGTACGCGACATACGGGCCGCGCATCCCGGCATACCGTTGATCGCGATCTCTGGCCAGTTTCGATCAGGTCTGAGCGCTGCCGGCGCAACCGCCCGAACCCTGGGTGTGCAGCAGGTCATCGCGAAACCGCTGGTTCGTGCCGACCTTCTTGCGGCGGTGCGCGGTATGATCGGCATACCGCCCTGACGCACGCGGGCACTGAAATGTCCTCACCCCTTGTGCCTGGTTTACCCGATACCGGTTCGAACCGGTTCAAGCGCCTGCGCTTCGGCGTAGTCGTACTCGGCATTCTTGTCATACTGGCATTCGCCTTGTCATCCGCGTATGACGCCTGGCGCTCGTATCGCTATGCGCTCACGGCGACCGACCGCGAGATCACCAACATGGCCAACACCCTGGCCGAGCAAACCGCGTGGACCCTGCAAGCTGTCGATCTGCTGTTGCTCGACACCGCACGATGGTTCAGCAGCGACAGTCGCGAGATCCCGCCGGAGCGTCTCAGCGACGTTCTTGCGAATCGTACGGCCGGAGTGCCGCAGGTTCGCCAAGTAATCATCGTCGACGCGCAGGGCAATCAGCGCTACGGTTCGCGCAAATCGGCGTCCGTCACTCACAATGTCTCGGACCGATCCTATTTCATCGCTCAGCGGGACGGGACTTCCAGGGGGTTGTTCATGAGCGAGCCGCTGGTGACTCGTTCCGAAGGCCGCGCCGCCGTGGAACTGTCGCGGCGCCTCCAGGATGACAATGGAAAATTCGCGGGGGTGGTCACGGCGACCGTAGATCTCGAAGATCTCACTAAGTACTATCAATCGGTCAACATCGGCATGGGTAGCTCGATACAACTGTTGCGAGACGACGGGACATTACTCGCGCGCAACCCGCCCACGACGGACGCTATCGGGAAAAGCTTTCCTCTGCTGGCGGTTGCCCCGACGAGGCCAACGCCACGGCTCGTGAACCCGATCGACGGGCAGCGGGATTTCATCGCCGTGGCGGGCGTCCGGAATTCACAATTGAAGCTTGCGGTGACACGTGATGCAGCCGCTGCCTTGCAGCCCTGGCGCGATGAAACCATTCGCGTCGGCATCCGCACCCTCATTCTCATGCTGCTAGGGGCGTTGACCATGGCAGCGCTGCTGCGCCAGATACGGCGGGTGGCGGCTGGCGAGCAGGCGCTGCGCGAAAGCGAGGAGCGCTATGCGCTTGCCATGGAAGGAGCAAACGAAGGGCATTGGGACTGGGACATCGCGACCCGGAGTGTGTACCTGTCGCCGAAGATGAAATTGCTCTATGGCCAAAGCGCGGATGCCAAGATCGCCACGCGTGATGAATGGCTGGCACAAGCAGTGATTCATCCCGACGACCTGGCGCGCTTCGAGGCAGCCGTCAACGACCACCTCGAAGGGCGAACGGCCCGCTATGAATGCGAATATCGCGTCCGTCACCCGAGTGGCGAATGGCATTGGCTGGCCGCACGCGGCCGCTGTACCCGCGATTCGTCCGGCAAGGCGTTGCGATTCGTCGGGTCATCCACCGATGTGACCGCGCAGAAGCAGGCGCAAATCGACAAGGAGCAGCTGGAAGCGCAGCTGCGACAGTCGCAGAAGATGGAGGCAATCGGCACCCTGGCCGGCGGCATTGCGCATGACTTCAATAACATACTCGGCGCCATCCTCGGCTACGGCGAACTTGCGCACCAGCAGTCAGTGGCAGGCAGCGCGATGCGGCGCTACCTCGACAGCGTCATGCATGCCGCCGAGCGCGCGAAGGTATTGGTGGAACGCATCTTAGGATTCAGCCGCAGCGGGCTCGGTGACCGTGCTCCAGTTAATGTGCAGTTCGTCATCGAAGAGACACTTGAACTCCTCGAGGCATCGCTGCCCGCGGGAATACGCCTGGAAAGCAGGATCGAAGCGGGCAACGCGGCGGTGATCGGAGATGCGACGTATCTGCATCAAGTCGCGATGAATCTCTGCACGAACGCCATTCACGCCATGGAGCGCGGCGGTGTCCTGGGCGTGAGCCTCGAATGCATCGAGTTGAATGAGCCCCGCACGCTGTCGCGCGGCTCGCTCCGCTCCGGAGCGCACCTACGGCTAACTGTCAGCGACACCGGCGCCGGCATTCCGCCCGCCGTACTGGAGCGCATATTCGATCCCTTCTTCACCACGAAGGACGTGGGCGAGGGCACGGGCCTCGGATTATCGCTGGTTGATGGAATCGTCAGCGATCTTGGGGGCGCGATTGACGTCTCGAGCAAGGCGGGCGAAGGAACAAGCTTCGAAATCTGGCTACCGGTGACGGGCGAAACGGGGTTTCCGGCCGTCGAGACCGCGGAAGCGCTGCCTCGGGGCAACGGCGAAACGGTGATGATTGTCGATGATGAGCGCCAATTGGTGGCGCTGGCAGAGGAAATTACCGCCGGGCTTGGCTACGAGCCTGTGGGCTTCCACTCGAGCGCCGCGGCGCTAGCGGCGTTCCGAGCGATGCCGCAGCGCTTCGATGCGGTACTCACTGATGAATCGATGCCGGATCTCATCGGCACCGAACTCGCACACGAAATCCGCCGGCTGCGCTCCGCTATTCCGATTATCCTGATGAGCGGTTACGGCGGTGCGCAGCTTACCAACCGCGCAACGGAAGTCGGCGTGAACGAGGTACTGCGCAAGCCGCTGCACCGTCGCGATCTTGCCGAGTCGCTTGCGCGCGTGCTGGGATCGGCTCACTGAAGCCACGGAGATTGCCGTCATGCCGGAGAGCATTGCGCCGCACATTCTGGTCGTCGACGACGATCCCCAGATCCGTGCTCTATTGGAGGAGTACCTCGCCGAAAGCGGACTGCGCGTCAGCAGCGCAGCGACCGGCAATGATATGTCGCAGATTCTCAGCGACGAGGCAATCGATCTCGTCGTTCTTGATTTGCGCCTTGCCGGCGAGGACGGGATGGCAATCGCGCGGTCGCTGCGCGCACAGTCGGCAATACCGATCGTCATGCTCACAGGCGTGCGCGATGAAGCCGATCGGGTCATGGGGCTGGAACTCGGCGCCGACGACTATCTGACCAAACCGTTTAGTCCTCGGGAGCTGTTGGCGCGCATACGAACCGTGTTGCGGCGGACCAAGAGCGCCGTGCCAGGCCCGGCACGCCGAGAGATTCGAGCATTCCGGTTCGGCGAATTCGAACTCAACCTGCGCACCCGGCGCCTGAAATCGCGCGACAGCGGAATCATTGCTCTAACGAACGGCGAGTTCAACCTGCTCGCGGCCTTGCTCTCCGCTCCAGAGCGAATTCTCACGCGGGATCAACTCTTGGAGGCGAGCCGCGTATACGACAACGAAGTCTATGATCGAGCGATTGATATTCAGGTATTGCGGCTGCGTCGTAAAATCGAACAAGATCCGTCGCAACCGAAGATCATCGTCACGGAACGCGGTGTCGGCTACGTCTTCAGCTCTCCCGTCGAAATCTTGTACTGAACAATCAGCCGCGCTGTCAATCGTGCGATCTACCGTCGGCGCAATGACGCCGGCCAAAACCGCCCCGCTGCGAGCAGTCGCTCGAACGGCTGTGAATCCCGATCCGGCAGCAGCTGCCAACGATGAAATGAATCCGCTGTGGCTCGCCGGTGGGATGGCCACTAGTGCCTGGCGAACGAGCCGCCCAGTGAGCGCGCTCGGATGGCGGCATTTCGCCCGCTTCGCGCTTTGTTTCATTCGTAATGGACGCCGCGGAATCTGCAATAGACCAAACACCGGTCGAGCTCAGGCTATGCCCATTCGTTCAAACATTGTCCATTGAGGAGCCGCAAACGTCATGTCACCGTCAACTCAGAGCAAGATGAACGCCGCCGATGCCGAATTCGTTGCCATTCCCGGGACGCAGCTCAATGTCTCGCGCGTGGCGCTCGGAACCTGGGCCATCGGTGGATCGATGTGGGGAGGGAGCGACGCTCGGGAATCGATCGCGACCATTCACGCCGCGCTAAATCAAGGCGTCAATCTCATCGACACCGCGCCGGTTTACGGCTTTGGCGTGTCGGAGCAAATCATCGGTGCGGCGCTCGCGGGCGTCCGCGGTGAGGCCGTGATTGCCACCAAGGCGGGATTGGAGTGGCAGGACGGCAAGATCTATCGCAACGCCAGCCGAGCCCGAATCCTGCAGGAGGTCGATGACTCGCTGCGCCGCTTGCGCACCGACTACATCGACATCTACCAGGTCCACTGGCCCGACCCGCTGGTGCCGGTGGAGGAAACCGCCGAGGCCATGCGCACCCTGTACGAGCAGGGCAAGATTCGGGCGATCGGCGTCAGCAATTTCTCGGTTGTACAAATGAAGCGCTTCCGCCAGGTGGCCCCGCTTCACGTGCTGCAGTCGCCCTACAACTTATTCGAGCGGGACATTGAGGCGCAGGTCGTGCCCTACTGTCGAGCCAATGAAATCGCGACACTTGGCTATGGAGCCTTGTGTCGCGGGCTGTTGAGCGGGCGCATGCGGCCAAACACCACCTTTGAGACCGATGATCTGCGGCATGTCGACCCGAAATTCCAACCGCCACGTTTTGCGCAGTATCTGGAGGCGGTCCGGCAGCTCGATGAATTCGCGCAGCGTCACTTCCAACGTCGCGTGATTCAACTGGCGGTGCGCTGGGTGCTCGATCAGGGCATCAGTGTTGCACTATGGGGCGGCCGACGCCCCGATCAATTGCAGGCCGCGCTCGATGTTGCAGGCTGGTCGCTCGACGCTGCCAACCGCAAACGGGTGGAAGGCATCGTGAATGCCGCGGTTACCGATCCGATCGGCCCGGAATTCATGGCGCCTTCGCAACGCTCTTCTTTCCAAACCCTCACGGAGATAGCCACATGAAACTCGGATTCATCGGATTGGGCCACATGGGCGCAGGAATGGCGGCCAACCTCGTAAGGGATGGGCATGACCTCAGCGTATTCAATCGCAGTCCTGGACGAAGTGGGTCGTTGACCGCGCTCGGCGCGCACGAGGCAAGAACGATTGCCGAGGCGTGCCGCGGCGCCGCGGTGATCACGATGCTGGCAGACGATGATGCGGCAGGTGCCATCGCGTTTGCCGATGAGGGCCTCATTGCCACCCTGCCCAAGGGTGCGATTCATATCTCGATGAGCTCGATCAGCGTCGCCTTCTCCAAGCGCCTGGCGCAAGCGCACACAGAAGCCGGACAACGCTACATCGCGGCGCCCGTGTTTGGACGCCCGGACATGGCGGCGTCGGGAAAGCTATTCATCATCGCCGCCGGCGACGCCGCGACCATTGATCAGTGCCGGCCCCTCTTCGACGCGCTGGGCCAGAAAACCTCAGTGATCGGCGAGGAGCCGTGGGCGGCAAATCTCGTCAAGCTCAGCGGTAATTTTTTGCAAGCGGCTACCATTGAGTCCCTGGGCGAGGCTATCGCGCTCATCGGCAAGGCCGGCATCGACCGGCGCGCCTACGTCGAGATCCTCACCTCCACCGTGTTCAATTCGCCCGCCTACAAAATCTTCGGTCAGCTGATCGCCGAAGGCAAGTTCGAACCGGCGGCATTCGCGGCACCCTTGGGATACAAGGACATCCGGCTGGCGCTGGCCGCGGCCGAGACTCTGCGCGTGCCCATGCCCATGGGAAGTTTGCTGCACGACCGGTTTTTGCGCCTCCTCGCCCAGGGCGGCAGCCACCTTGATTGGGCCGCCGTTGGTGGGCTGGCCGCTCAGGATGCCGGCGACGGCCCCTAAGTAAGTATCCAAGTCACACCGGGATGCCCACATGCTCGCCATAGTCCGTATCGCACTCAAGCGGCCCTACACTTTTATCGTCGCGGCCTTGCTCATTCTACTCGGCGGAGTATTCGCCGCGCTGCGCATGCCGGTCGACATCTTTCCGAGCATCAACATCCCGATCATCGCCGTCGCCTTTCAATATCAGGGCTTGCCGCCCGATCAGATGGCGGGGCGAATCATCACGCCATTCGAGCGTGCGCTGACGACGACAGTCAACGACATCGAGCACTTCGAGGCGAATTCCTATACCACCTTCGGCATCGTCAAGATCTTCTTTCACCCGACCGTCAACATCGCCACCGCGAACGCGCAGGTCACCGCAATTTCGCAGAGCCTGCTCAAGCAGATGCCCGCTGGCACGACGCCACCGCTGATCCTCAATTACAGCGCCTCAACGGTACCGATCATTCAGCTCGCACTGTCCGGCAAGGGATTGACCGAGCAAAATCTCGCCGATCTTGGCATGAATTTCGTGCGTCCGCGCTTGATCACGGTGCAGGGCGCGGGCATCCCGTGGCCGTTCGGCGGCAAGACGCCGCAGGTGATGTTCGATCTCGACACGGCGGCGCTCGAGTCGCGCGGCCTGACGGGACTCGATGTCGCGCAGGCGCTGGCCGCGCAGAACCTCATTACCCCGGCCGGCCAGGAAAAAATCGGCGATTACGAATACAACATCAACCTCAACAGCGCGCCATCGAAAATTGCGGAGCTCGGCGATCTACCCATCAAGAGCGTCGGCGGTGCGATGGTCTACATGCACGACGTTGCCAATGTGCACGAGGGTAATGCCGTACAGACCAACGTCGTCCACGTGGACGGAAATCGCTCGGTGCTGCTGAGCGTCTTCAAGAACGGCGCAACCTCGACGCTCGACATTGTCAGCGGCATCAAGAGGATGCTTGCCATCATCAAGCCATCACTCCCGGAAACACTGGAGATCAAGCCGATCGGCGATCAGTCGATATTCGTACGCGCGGCAATCGGCGGAGTGGTCCGCGAAGGGGTGATCGCAGCGGCGCTCACCAGCCTCATGATCCTGCTGTTCCTGGGCAGTGTGCGCTCGACGCTGATCGTGACCACCTCGATTCCGTTGGCGATCCTCGGCGCGATCGGCGCGCTGTCGGCGATTGGCGAGACGCTCAATATCATGACCCTAGGGGGACTCGCGCTCGCGGTCGGCATACTCGTCGATGAGGCGACGGTGACCATTGAGAGCATCAACTACCACCTGGAACAGGGCAAGGACGTGGAGGCCGCGATCCTGGATGGCGCGTCGCAGATCGTCGTTCCGGCTTTTGTGTCCTTGTTGTGTATCTGCATCGTGTTCATTCCCATGTTCTTCTTGAACGGCGTGGCCCGCTTTCTGTTCGTTCCCATGGCGGAGAGCGTGATGTTCGCGATGGTCTTCTCGTTCTTGCTGTCGCGTACGTTGGTGCCGACGCTGGCCAAATATCTCTTGCGCAGGCATATCGCCGCAGTCGCAGATGAAAAGAACGTCGAGCCACCGATGTCGAATAACCCGCTGGTGCGCTTGCAGCGCGGTTTCGAGGCGAGCTTCGAGCGGCTGCGCGCCGGGTATCATGATCTCCTGGCGCTTGCCATCCAGCATCGCGGCCGGTTTCTCGCCGGCTTTCTTGGCTTCATTGCCGTCTCGTTCCTGCTGGCGCCATTTCTTGGCCGCAATTTTTTTCCGCAGGTCGATGGCGGCCAGATTCTGCTGCACGTGCGTGCGCCGGTCGGCATGCGTATTGAGGAGACCGCCGCAAGGTTTGCCGATGTGGAGAAGGCGATTCGCCAGGCGATCCCGCCGGCCGAGGTTGCCGCGGTGGCGGACAACATCGGCACCTACATTTCGGCGATCAATACCATCTACAACAATACGGGGACAATCGGCGAGTCGGACGGGGACATCCAGATCTCGCTCACGGCGGGGCATGCGCCCACCGCGAATTACGTCAACCGGCTGCGCCAGGTCTTGCCGCGCCGCTTCCCTGGCATGACGTTTTCATTTCTGCCCGCCGATATCGTCAGCCAGATACTCAATTTTGGCGCCCCGGCGCCCATCGATCTGCAGGTCCGCGGCAGCGATCTTGCCGCGAACTACGCTTACGCTAACAAGCTGCTGGGGCAGATTCGCCATGTCACCGGGGTCGCCGATGCACGCATCCAGCAGTCGGCCGCGCTGCCGACGATTGATGTCAACATCGACCGCACGCGAGCCCGATTCACCGGCGTGACCGCGGCCGACGTGACCGACAGTTTGGTCGTCAACCTTGCCAGTTCCATTCAGGTTGCGCCCACCTACTGGCTGAACGAGAAGAACGGAGTCACCTATCCGATCGCGATGCAGACGCCGCAATATCAGATCGACACGCTGCCGGGACTGCGCAATCTTCCGATCAACGCGAGCGGTGCACCGACCACAGTGCTTGGCGGCATCGCTGATATCAGCCGCAGCCACGGCGACGTGGTTGTCTCGCAGTACGACATCGCTCCCATGGTAGAGATCTACGCGACCACTCAGGGGCGCGATCTCGGTGCGATCTCGAGCGACATCCAGAAAATCGTCACGCAGAATGACAAGGATAAGCCGAAGGGCTCGATCGTGGCCCTGGTCGGCCAGACGGCGACCATGAACAGCGCCTTCTCCGGATTATTGCTCGGTCTCTTGGGCGCAATCGTGCTGGTCTATTTACTGATCGTGATCAACTTCCAGTCGTGGAGCGATCCTTTCGTCATCATCACGGCGCTTCCCGCCGCGCTCGCCGGCATCATCTGGATGCTCTTTGCTACGCATACCACCCTATCAGTGCCTGCGCTCACGGGCGCGATCATGTGCATGGGTGTGGCGACCGCGAACAGCGTGCTGGTCATCAGCTTTGCGCGTGAGAAGCTCACCGAGTTCGGCGATGCGACCCACGCGGCACTTGAGGCCGGATTCGTGCGCCTGCGCCCGGTGCTGATGACGGCACTCGCGATGGTGATCGGCATGCTGCCAATGGCGCTGGGCCTGGGCGAGGGCGGCGAGCAGAATGCGCCGCTTGGCCGCGCGGTGATCGGCGGCTTGATCTTCGCCACCGTCTCCACGCTGTTCTTCGTCCCCGTGGTGTTCAGCATCATTCATCGGAATTACGGCCGAAATCCAGCGCCGCAGGCGCACCTAAATGTAGGAGAAACCCATGTCCCAGCCTGATAAAGAAACCGGCCGCCGCGTGCTGCGCCGTCTGCGATTGGTCGGTGGCGCAGTGGCGCTCCTCGCCGTAGGTATAGTCGCGCACGGCATGGTGACCCGCACGGCGCAAAATGCGCGCCTGCAAGAGTTGACTGAAGCGCAGGCCATGCCGACCGTGGCCATCGTCGCGCCAACCACCACGCAGGATCATGCGATTCTGGACTTGCCCGGGCGCCTGGAAGCCTACATTCGTGCACCCATCTACGCGCGCGTCCCCGGGTACTTGAAGAGCTGGAAGCACGATATCGGCGACAAGGTGAAGGCCGGCGATGTACTCGCCGAAATCGATACGCCGGACCTCGACCAGCAGCTCGCCCAAGCGCGCGCCGACCTGAACGTTGCCGAGGCCAATTCCAAGCTGGCGCAAATCAGCGCCGCGCGCTGGCAGTCCCTCGCCAACACCGATGCCGTTGCCAAACAGGACGTCGATCAGCGCACCTTCACGCTGAACGCCAATATCGCCCAGGTCAAAGCGGCGCAGGCGAATGTCGACCGCCTCATCGCCGAGGCGGGTTTCAAACACCTGGTCGCGCCGTTCAACGGGATCGTCACCGCGCGAGATACCGACATCGGCGCGCTGATCAATGTCGGGGCGGCCGGCGGGGCGGAGCTGTTCGTGGTCTCCGAGACGAGCAAGCTGCGCGTCTACCTCAGCGTACCGCAGGCCTATGTCCCCAGCGTGCCGCCAGGCACCAAGGCCACCATCCGCGTACCCGAGCACCCCGACAAAACCTATACCGGAACGGTGGAGGCCTCGGCCCAGGCGGTCAATGCAAGCACCGGTACGACCCTCATGCAGCTCATCGTCGAGAATAACGCCGGTGAAATGATGCCCGGCGACTACGCGAGCATTCGTCTGCAGATTGCCGATGTTACCCAGGTGCTGCGCGTGCCCGCGAGCGCCCTGATATTCGATGCCAAGGGGCTCTCAATCGCGACCGTGGATGCCAACAATCGTGTTGTACTCAAACCCGTGTCGATCGCACGTGATTTGGGCGCGGTTGTCGAGATCTCCTCGGGCCTCTCGCCCGACGATCGCGTGATCGAAAACCCGCCCGATGGAATCGGCGCGGGCGCCAGTGTACGCCTCGCCGGCGCGGTATCGGGGGGCGGCAATGCCGGCCATGGGACTCGCAAAAATGCAAAGGCCTAACTTCATTCTGGCGCCCGGCGCGGCGCTGACGCTGCTACTCGGTGCCTGTTCGCTCGCGCCACCACTTAAAACGCCAGACGTCCCAACGGCGGTGGCCTATAAGGAAATCGGCCCGTGGACCCAGGCGCAACCGGGCGACCGACTGCCCCGCGACAGCTGGTGGATGCTCTACGACAACGCGGAACTCGACGGACTCGAGACGCGGCTGATCGCGGGGAACCCGACGCTGGCGGCCGCGATGGCCAATTACGCAGAGGCGAGGGCGCTTGCCGATCAGACACGCGCCGGGCTTTATCCAAGCTTGGGATTGAGCACCGGCGTCGGACGCAATCGCGATTCCATCAACGCGCCGATTCGGGGACCCACCACGCCCACCTACTACAACGCCTACACGGCAGGCGGCAGCGTCAGCTACGAGCTCGACCTGTGGGGACGGATTCGCAATGAAGTCGCTGCGGGCGAAGCCAGCGCCGCGGCAGCGAAAGCGGATCTTGAGAATGCGCGCCTGTCGCTCATCGCGCAGTTGGTCGATGACTACGTTCAGCTGCGCAGCCTTGATCGCGACAGCGCCATCCTCGATGCGACCGTATCGGCCTATACGCGCGCGGTTGGTATTACCCAGCAGCGCCATGATGCCGGCATCGCGCCCGGCCTGGACGTCTCACAGGCGCAGACTCAACTCAATACCGCTCGTTCCCAAGCCGCGCAAACCCTCGCCCAGCGCGCGTTGATGGAACACGCCATTGCGGCGCTGCTTGGCGTGTCGGCATCGACGTTTTCGATCAAGCCGGAGATTGTTGCCGTCAAGCTTCCGCAGATTCCGAGCGGCGTCCCTGCCACCTTACTCGAGCGCCGTCCGGATATCGCGGCCGCGCAGCGGCGCATGATTGCGGCGAATGCGAACATCGGAGTCGCGCGTGCAGCATATTTCCCCTCGTTCACACTCGGCGCTCAGGGCGGCTTCCAGAGCAGCGCCGTCTCAAACTGGCTGAGCGCACCGAGTTCGTTCTGGGCGATCGGACCGAACGCCCTGCTCAGCGTATTTGACGGCGGGCTGCGCCGGGCGCAGGTGGCCCAGGCGCGCGCCGAGTTCGATTCTTCAGCCGCGAACTACCGCGGCACCGTGGTGAGCGCGTTTCAGCAGGTCGAAGACAGCCTTGCCTCACTCAATCACTATCACGACGCCGCCCTCGAAGAGAAGGCCGCGGTCGATGCGGCGCAGCGCACCCTGGACTTATCCATGGCACTCTATAAACAGGGCGCAACCGACTACTTGACCGTCGTTACCTCGCAGACCGCCCTGTTGCAGACCCAATTGGAGTCTCTCAATCTTGATACCGTGCAGCTGCGCGCCAGCGTCGATCTGGTTCGCGCACTCGGCGGTGGCTGGGAGGATTCGGCGGAAAAGAAAGGCGGCGCGACAATGGCCGCAACTTTTGCACCGGCGCGCCAAAGCCCGTGACTCCTCACGGCTCCGCTTTGCGGTTGACAAACTCCCACACCTTGGAGATCACGACCGATCCTTCGCCGACCGAGGAGGCAACGCGCTTCACTGAACCTGCGCGCACGTCACCCACCGCGAAGATGCCGGGCAGCGAACTCGCGAAGGGTGAGGCTGCCGAGCCCTCGCCGAAACCCGTGATCACGAAACCTTTATCGTCGAGTTTCACCAGGCCAGAGAGCCATTCGCTATTCGGCGCGGCGCCCACCATGATGAACAGCGCGCGCGTGCTTACCACGCGGGTCGTCCCGGTCTTCACGTCACGAATGGTCAGCGCCTCAAGATGCTCGGCGCCCTGCAACGCGCTCACCTCGGCGCCATACTCTATTGAGATTCTGGGATCTGCGGCGAGCCGACTGGAGAGGTAGCTCGACATCGATGCCGCCAGCGATGCCCCACGGACTAGCACGCGCACACAACTCGCCGAACGGCTCAAGAACATCGCCGCCTGACCCGCCGAATTGCCACCGCCAACGATGACCGCTTCGGTTCCCTTGCAATAGCGCGCCTCCATTTCGGTCGCGGCATAATAGATGCCGGCGCCTTCAAATTCGGCCAGACGGTCGAGCGGCGGCCGGCGATATTGCACGCCGGTCGCAACCACCACGGCTTTGGCACGGACGCGCTGTCCATTATCGAAGGTGGCGCAGAAGCTCTGATCCGAGAGCTTCTCCAGGAGCATCACCCGGCGCGGCATCGCGAAGCGCGTCCCAAACTTCATTGCCTGAACCTCGCCGCGCCAGACCAGATCCGCACCGGAAATGCCCGTCGGGAAGCCCATGTAGTTCTCGATACGGCTGGAGGTACCGGCTTGGCCGCCGATCGCGATGTCTTCCACGACCAGGGCGCACAGACCTTCGGCCCCCGCATAGACTCCCGCAGCGACCCCCGCGGGTCCGCCGCCCACGATCAGCACGTCGAACGCCTCGTCGTCGCGAAAGTCGAGATGCAGGCCGAGCAGTCGCGCGATCTTGTCCGGCGTGGGATCGCTCACGACACCGTTTGGCCCAAATATCACCGCTGGCTCCCCCGCGGCAATCGAGCAGCTGCGGGCGGTCGCCTCGGCTTCAGGACTGTGCAGTGGCAAGGAGCTGTAGGGAATGCGGTTACGGCTCGCAAACTCTGCGATACGGCGCACATTGCGGTCCTCTTCTTCGCCGATCAATCGGAGGGTGCTGTCGCGGTCATCGAGCATGCGTCGACGGCGCGCGGAGAACACCGTGATGATGATGTCTGACATCTCTGGGATTTGAGACATCAGCTTCAGCGTAGCTTCACGCGGCACCTCGATTACCCGCGTTTCCCGAACCGCGCGCATTGGCAACGACCAGGCGCCGCCGTTGAGAAAGGCGATCTCGCCCATGAACTGTGTCGGACCTATTGTGGAGGGCAAATGGCGCTTGTCGGTATAAGGATTGACTACCTCTATCTCGCCGTCCTCGACATAGACAAAGCGATCCACCGGCTCGCCGGGCCTTGCGAGAAACGTGCCCGCGGGATAGGTAACGATCTTGCCCGCCTCGCGCAATGCCTCAACGTGAGATGCGGCGAGCGGGGTTCGCTGCATTTGGCGTAAATCGGCGCCGATCGTTTCCATGTTTTCGCTTGTCCTGTATCGGGCTAGGCTCTTAGCTGCACGACCATTTTGGGCGACATTGAGCGACTTTCAAGGGGAGGCCGACTACGCAGCCATGTTTCGCCCGGATTCGGCGGTCAGTCAGCAGCGGGCCATTGGTAACGGCCAGCCAGTCGCTACTGCGGTTCCGGGCACTGGGTCGTTGATCCAGGCAGGGTTAACGAAGCCCGAAAGGATCGTTGCAGCAGTCCCTCCGGCGTGGTCCACAATTCGCCGCGTATCGCACATTCCGCACCGAAGCTGAACAAGGCTTGCATGCGCTCGGGCTTAAGATCAAGCAGGCCGTTGAACGGGTAGTCGTCGGGGATTGCAGTGACATACAAGCTCATGTCGTTCTTGGTTGCGAGTGCCAGCGTGGCAAGGACGGCTCCCCGAGTCGTACTGTGCAGCGAAGCCTGAACTCCCCGTTTGAGAATCGCGGTTGTCCTGACCCGGGTTGAGATGGTGGGTGTTCCGTATTGTCCGTTGGCGATCACATAGATGGTGGCTCCGCGCAAGTCCTTGAGTTGATCGGGCAAAACGGAAGCGATTTCCGGTGCAATGAACAGCGACGCGGTCGTACTGCCATCCACATGCATCTCCTCGAGTATCGTCCCTGAGGTCTCCACCGGAATCATGACGGGAGGAAAGAGCCCTGGAATGCTCGCCGACGCAATCAGCACCTGACGGAACAGCGTGAGCGCCGCGGGCCCGCCCTGGGTGGCAATGGCACCCATGTCCCAAATTACGGTGCGCTCGCTGTCAAGGTCGGTGGTTGCGATCAGCAGAAGCCGGCCTTTTGCGGCCTCTGCAGCAACGGCCTGGAGCATTTCCTCAGTCGCGTAATGGTTGACCAGATCGGCGAGAGGCTTGCCCCTGAAGATGCTGGAGCCGAAGAGCAGCCCGGTCAAACTGAACTGCACTAAATCGGCGGATCGCTGTCCGGAAAATGATTCGGTGAGCTTGTCATCCCATGCAGGTCCCAGGAAGGCGAAAGGCGCCGTGAGGGCGCCGGCACTCACGCCGGTCACGATATGAAAATACGGACGAGTACCGGCATGGCTGAGACCCGTCAATGCGCCTGCGCCAAACGCCGCTCCGGCACCGCCGCCAGACAGGGCGAGAATGTTTACGGCACCGCCCCCGGAAGCCTTTCGCACGCTTGCCAAAAAACGCTTTGCATCCCTCTCAAAGGAGGCGCGGTCCTCGGCCACGCTGCGCACGGTGTCGGGAAACCCGGCCGGCGGAGCGGCGTCATACCAATAGATCGGATGCTCGAGCCGCGCAGGTCCCGCACAAGCCGCAATTGACAACGCGGCCAATATCAGAAAAGCCCCGCGCAACCGCTTGTGCATCTTCGCGTCCCTAGTTGCGGTCTGCTAACCGTTCATCACGATTTGTTCTCCCACCGCAAGTCGGGAAGCATTCGAACCAGGACGTCGTCCTTGTTCCAGAAGTGATGTTTCAGCGCCGCAAAAATGTGCAGAGAGGCGATCGCAAACAGTAGGTTGCTCAGTAGGTGGTGCAGCGTCCTCAAGAAGCCAAAAGCGGTCTCACCGGGCCCAATCAGGTTGGGCCAACTGAAAACGCCGAACCAGCTGACCGAGTAATTCTTGGCGGACGACATCAGCCAGCCGCTCAAGGGCATCGCGATCAGCAGGATGTAGAAGCTCACATGGGTGAATCGAGCCAGGAACCGCTCGGCACGGTGCATGTTCTCGGGCAACGAGGGCGGCAGGTTCTTAAGTCTCCAGGCGAAACGCACCACCACCAGTACTAACACCGTCATCCCAAAGCTCTTGTGCTCCGCCAGGAGCGCCAGTTTGCGCGCGCCCAACGGCAGGTGAGCCGCCATTCTGGCGAGCACAAACTGGACCACGATGAGCAGAGCGATCAGCCAGTGAAGTACCTGTGCTGTCGAGGTATAACGGCGATCCTTCGGTTTGCCCATGGAATGACCTGATCTCGATCGCGGACGATTTAGTTCACCTTGACGCCTTCGACCTGGATGCGCAGCAGCACGTCCTGCTTGAAGCCGTATTGCTGGCCGTAGTTCACGCCAAAATCAGCGCGGTTGAAGCTGCCGCTGGCGTCCGCTCCGCACACTTGCTTCTTAAGCATGGGATGATCAAAGCATTTGAAGGAATTAATGGTGAGCGTCACGGGCTTTGTCACGCCGTGAAGGGTCAAGGCACCTGAAATGCTTCTCGGTGCGCCGTTGGCGAATTCAACGAATTTTCCCTTGTATTCGGCGGTCGGGAATTTCGCGACATCCAGCATCTCAGGGCTCGATGCATGTTCATTGAGCTTGTCATGGGCGAAATCGACCGTTGCAGTATCGACTACCACATCGACCGTTCCCGTCCTAGCCTCGGTATCAAGCGTGACGGTACCACTGGATTTCTTGAATGTGCCGCGCCACGTGGACAGCCCTCCGAAATGATCTACCTCGAAGCTCGGGTGGGTGTGGTCCGGATCCACGTTGTAAGTCGTGGAGGCGGCGGTTGCCGATGTGACGACCAAAGCCAAGAGCAGCAGCGCGTAATTGTGTTTCATGGAAGTTCCTTGAGGGTAGTTAATTGATTGAGTGACTAGCTGAGCAATCCAGCGGCCATGAGTTGATCGCCGATGCGTTGAATCTCAGACTCTCCCGCGACGAGAGCTGCCTGAGTGGTGTGAACCGAGTAATGACCGAGTACCAGGTCGTGCGGATGTTTAGCCGCGGAACCGAGAACAAACCTCGACGCGCGATCCGCCTGAAAGGAAAGGGCGCTGTTCGACTCCTCGAACGCCACAAATTCACCGGCTGACACCGGCTCGGGTGCGCGTATGGTCCCCTCGGAGACCGCGAGCCAGGCCACTTCATGATCCAGAGGCGGCTGATAGGTCCAGCGTTCACCCGCCGCGAGTTGCACGTCCAGATAGTTGATGGTTGCGGGGGCGGCAATCGAGCTGTTGGCGCGACCATGGGAGCCTAAGATGACCCGCGCGGAGTCTTCATTCGGGACTTGGTCCGCGGACAAGTAATGGCTTTGGCTGGGCGCGTTTTCCAGTGCTTCCGGCAATGCGATCCACAACTGAAAGCCTTTCGCTTGCTGTGAGGCCGACCCGGTATGCCACACGCCGCGGCCGGCGCGCATCCACTCAACGCCGTCTGGTGAAAGTGTTCCCTTCACACCGGTGGTCTCTTGATACTCGATCGCGCCTTCGTGCAGAACGGTGAGCGTGGCGATGCCAGAATGCGGATGCCAACCGAAGTTAGGCGCGTTGCTCGCCGAAATGTCAAAAAGATCGAGGAACACGAACGGCTTGATGAGTTCGCCGATATCCGACGGGCTCACCAGTCGCGTGATCGGTCCGTGCCGTTGTCCCCGGGTCCGAAGCACAACGGCGCGCTCACCGCCGCGCGCTTTCAATACGGCGCTCATGCCGCCATCGCTGCGATGTTCGCTCGCGCCTTGAGCATGGCCGCTTCCTTGGCTTCGGGTCCGAACGCGAGGCCCTCCGCTCGGACGATGGTCACATCCGTCAATCCAATGAAGGCGAGCACGCCGGTGAGATAGCTCTCGTGATGCTCAAGGGCCGCCGCGGGAGAGCCCGGCGTATAGACGTTGCCGCGAGAGGACGCGATGAAGACTTTCTTGTTCTTGAGCAACCCTTCAGCCCCATTCGCCCCGTAACGGAATGTTTTGCCGGCAACGACTACGCGGTCGATCCAGGCTTTAAGCTGGCTTGGAATCGAAAAGTTGTACATCGGGGCACCAATGACCACGATGTCGGAAGCGACGAGTTCGTCGAGGTAAGCACCGCCCTTGGCCAAGTCCGCACCCAAAAGCGCGTCCTCAATCGGGCCACCTTGCCAGGCTGCCAAGTGAGCTGAAGATAAATGCAGCGCAGCGTCAGTCGCTAAATCCCGGTGCAATACGTTCATGCCGGGGTTCAGCGCAAGCTGTCTGGCGACGATTTCCGCCGAGAGCGCGCGGCTTGCCGAGTTGGGTCCGAGAACGCTGGAATCGATGTGAAGTAGCTGCATGATAGTTACCGCCTTGTTTGGCTGATCCGAATCTGGGGTGTATCCTGCGCTGGCTGATCTCCTATGAAAAGCCGTTATATTGCGATATTATCCATCGGTGAATCTGATACATAGGGCGAAATCGTGCTGGACGGCGTGTCGTTGGATCAATTGAGGGCCTTCATTGCCGCGGTGGATGAGGGCAGCTTTTCCGCCGGTGCACGCAGACTTCATCGCGCCCAATCCGCGGTAAGCGAACTCGTCAGTAACCTCGAAGCACAACTCGGCGTCGCTCTTTTCGATCGCTCCGAGCGCTACCCAAAACTCACCCCCGCCGGCGTTCAGTTGGTTGCCGATGCGCGCAGTGTCGTGGCCAACGTCGATCTGCTCAAGGCACGCGCGAAAGGAATCTCCCGTGGCCTCGAGTCGGAACTCTCCGCGGTCGTGGACGTGCTGTTTCCGATTGAAGCCATTGCAGAATCTGCCAAGGAATTCAGGGACCGATTTCCGCGCACGCCCCTGCGACTATACGTTGAAGCGCTCGGCGGCGCGTACCAACCCATGCTCGACGGTCGCTGCAGCTTGGGCGTCGTGGGATCTTTGCCGATCGCCCCGGACTCCATGACTCTGGAACGATTGCAAGGGCTCCCCATGATCATGGTCGCTGCACGCGAGCATCCGCTCGCGCTCATCGGTGGTGTCATTCCAAAGACCGAACTCACCAAACACGTGCAACTGGTGCTGACTGACAGATCCGAGCTGACGGTTGGGCGGGAATTCGGTGTGATGTCTCCACTCACCTGGCGATTGGGCGATTTATTTGCCAAGCACGCGTTTCTTCTCAAAGGATTGGGCTGGGGCGGCATGCCGTTGCATGCGGTGAAGCAGGATCTTCTGGAAGGTCGACTCGTCAAGCTGTCGATCGAGGATTTGGCGGAGGAGAGCTTGATACTACCGATGTCGGCCGCTTACCTAACCGCCAAACCACCTGGACCCGCGGGCCGCTGGCTCATTGAACGGTTGAAGCAGTGCTCCGTTCAACGCGCAGCGGGCCAGCAAGCCGCGCAGGCGAGCGCATCGGAGACAATAGTGGCGCTTTGATGCCAGAAGTGACTCGACACGTAATACGCAAGGTCAAATCGTTGCCGCGCGACCAAATAATGGATCTACACGGACGAGGAGGTTGTCATGGCCGAAGAGGCAAATCCTTTCGAGACCATCCGGCAAATTGCCGCTGGGGCGTGTCTACCGAGGTGCCTGCATGTCATAGTCGAACTCGGCGTGGCTGATGCGCTCGGCGATGGACCTAAAACAACTCCGGAACTGGCGACCTCCGTGGGTGCAAACCCGGATGCTTTACATCGCGTCCTGCGACTGCTATCCGCCCACGGAGTATTCGAGCTTCGAGGCAGCGATGTAAGCCATACGCCCGCGTCGCGACTGCTGCAGGCCAATCACCCGCAATCAATGAGGTCACTTGCACGCATGTTCGGGCTGCCGATCAACTGGTCTCCGTACCTTGAACTTCGTCACACAGTAGAGACAGGACAGCCGGCTTCTGTGAAAACGCTGCCGGGCGGCTATTGGAATTACTTTGAGCGCGACTCGGCGGCTGCCCAGATTTTCAACGAGGCAATGGCAGCAAAGGCCCAGGGACAAGTGGCAGGTATCATGGCGGCGTACGATTTTTCTCGGTTCAAGTTGATCGCGGACATTGGTGGCGGTCGTGGCCATCTGCTCTCAGCGGTTCTCAAATCCGCGCCCGCTGCGAAAGGCGTACTGTTTGATTTGCCGCATGTCATCCGCGATGCGTCTGCCATCGCCACTAGTCGAATCAGGCTACAAGCCGGAGATTTCTTTTCAGACGCCCTGCCGGTAAGTGATCTATATCTGCTGATGGAAGTCATTCACGATTGGGATGATGAAAAAGCAGCGCTGATCTTGAGTGCAGTTCGTCGCGCCGCACCGCGGGGCGCAACTCTGCTATTACTCGAATCGATTGTTCCAGATGATCCTGCGCCGAATTTTATAAAGACGCTTGATATCGTCATGTTGACTCTTCTTGGCGGGAAACAGCGCAGTCTCGCCGAATACGACGAACTTCTTCGAAAGTCTGGTTTTTCGGTTGCGCGGGAGAATCCAACTCGTGCGGGAATCTCCATTCTTGAGGCCAACGCTGCTTGATTTAAGATGCCCGAAAGCCGACGGTCCCGGAGGGCAGCAATGGGTCGGACCAACGCATGTAACTATCAGGATAGTATGCCATCGACATCGGGGGAATAACTTCTCAATCGGTGCCCAGTCTATTGCTTCACGACATGACTGTCTTCGCCTTTGCTGTTCATATCGGCGCAGGCTTCATTGGTCTTGCTTCGGGAGCGGTGGCAGCATTCGCCCGCAAGGGTCGGTATTTGCACCGCAGTGCCGGGACCCTGTTTGTCGCCTCCATGGTGGTCATGGCGACTTTCGCCGCCTACCTTGCAGTTGCAGTGCCTGACCAGCTCGTCAATTTATTTATCAGCACCTTCGTCTTCTACCTCGTGTCAACTGGCTGGATGACCGTTCGCCGAAGACAGGGCACAACCGGCATTTTCGAAAAGGCCGCGGCGCTTGTCGCCCTCTGTCTGTGCGCGCCCTTTGCTATTTTGGCGTTTCAGTTGGCGACCGGCTTGACCCCCTTGTTCAAAAGCGCCGTCCCATTTAAAGGCGCAGTACTCTTCGCGATTTATGGCTTCACCGCGGTGCTCGCGCTCGCGGCGATCGGCGATGTAAAGCTCGTCTGGCGCGGCGGCATCTCGGGCCCGCCGCGCATTGCACGGCATCTGTGGCGCATGTGCCTGGGGCTCACCCTAGCCACAGGTTCTGCCTTTACCAACGGATTTGCGAGGCTGCTGCCGGGTCCCTATCATGTGCCGGCATTCTTTTTCCTGCCGCAGTTTCTGCCGTTGGGCTTGCTGATCTTCTGGATGATCCGCGTGCGGTTCACGGGCTGGCGTCAATCATGACGGCGTCGCGGTACCAGGCTTTTACGCTTCATGAGCTCAATCATCGAGTCCCAGTCCTTTCAAAATCCTGGGCGCAGATTTTTCGACGCGCGCGGTGCGAGTCGCCGATTGTTTCGCCCCAGCAAAATGGAGCAAATAGCCTTTCTGCCTTCCGGGGGTGAGCGCATGAAAGGCTTCGGCGAGTTTAGGGTCATCATCCAAACGCGTTAGAAACTCTTCGGGCACATCGAATTGTGCCACGCCTCTCATCTGCACCTTGGCGCCGGATTTCTCAACTGCAATCGCCTCTCTTATATAGGTCTTAACTGCCGCTTTCTGCTTGTTGATGTCCACAAGAGAAGCAAATCTGATTTGTCTCGCGGCCTGCACATTCTTGGTTTGCTGAATGAGGATGCCCTTGGGGTCCCTAAGCAAAACGCCCTTCATAAACAGCAAAGCGCAATAATTCTTGAAGCCATGGATTAAGACCACGTTGCTGCCATTTAAATCGTAGCAAGCTTGGCCCCATTTCAGTTCCTCATTGAGGCCCGATGCAAGACAGAGTTGGCGGAGCGCGGCATATTCAGCGCTCCAGCGTCTTTCCTTGCCATGAACCTTGGTGACAAGTGGATTCATTGTCCCTTTGATCGCATCGTGAGTACCGGTGAGGATCTCTGCAATTGCTGCTAGAGCATAGCATTGCGGCGCAAAAATCCACGACTAGTGTTTCGATGTTGTTGAATATACAAGCTGCCTCAATCCTATCCAGGTGCGTGTGATTAGGGAGGCGATTTATGGCGATCTAAAGGATCGCGCGACGGGGAGGCACCATTGCCAACGCCTTGATCAAGGCATCTACGCAAAAGGGTTTGGTAAGGAAAGCGACGGCGCCAACTTCCATCGCCCGCATTTTGATTGATTCGCGCCTATCCCCACTCATGAATATCGTAGAAAACGTGTAGCCGGCGTTCACAAGTTCCAGCGCAAGTTCGATCCCGCTAGCCGTGCCAAGATGAACATCGACGATGAGGCAGATCGCTTCAGAAGTCATCGCAGCGTCAAGGAATTCTTCCTTGGACGCGTAGAGCTCCGTGTCGTATCCAAGTGTCGATAACAAGCGCCCCATGGCGCCGAGGATATCCAGGTTGTCGTCGATTATGGCGACAACTTTACGTTTAGTTGGCATCGATTTGTGGTCCGCAATGCCGGGTTGGCGGACACCCGGGGTTGTGGCAGGCTCGACTACTGTCTCGAACGAGGCTTGCTTAAGAGGCGCCTTTATATGTGCGAGTTCGCATCCGGGTCTTGTTATTCTGAGACAAGCTGTTGTCGAGGAAGGCCAACCGAAGGTATCGAGCAAGAAGATCGTGAGTAAAGCTGATACCAAGCGGCTTGGCGCGCTTCCGACAGCGACAGGTGCGATCGCCCGGCTCGCCTATGCATGCGCGCGGCGCGCCGACATTGAACTAAAACCGCTCTTGAAAAAGGCCGGACTGACCTATCAGCAAATCAACGACCGAAGTGCTCGACTCTCTGTGCAGCATCAGATCGAGTTCCTAAATGTCACGGCGAAGGCCCTGGGGGATGAGTTCCTCGGCTTTCATCTCGCGCAGTTGCCCGATCTTAGGGAGCTGGGGATGCTCTATTATGTTGCCGCTTCCTCAGAAACGTTGGGTGACGCGCTGCTTCGAGCGGCGCGTTACAGTTCGATTGCCAACGAGGCTGTGTCGATCAAGTGTATCGAGGGAAGGGATATTCGGCTGGTGTTCACGTATGTGGGCGTTGCCCGTCACCTGGACCGGCATCAGATTGAATTCCTGATGACCGCGCTGATTCGTCTATGCCGGCAGCTGACCAACCAGCAAGTAAAGCCGAGCCGGGTTCGAATCGCTCATCGGCGAGCCAATAAGGGCGTTTCGGAACTGGCCGCATACTTTGGCGCCAACTTCGCCTTCGGGGCAAAGGCAGACGAGCTGACTTTCGTCGAGGGGATTAAGGGCACGAGGGTCATCAGTGCCGACCCGTATTTGAATGAGCTCTTGGTGGCCAATTGCGAACAAGCACTCTCTCGTCGACGGGGAGGCCGCGGCGCATTCCGAGCGGCGGTAGAAAATGCCATTGTTCCACTGCTGCCGCATGGAAAGGTACGCGCGGCGCATATCGCCGCCAAAATGGGCTTAAGCCAGCGAACTGCAGCGCGCCGGCTGGCCCTCGAGGGCGTGACATTTTCGGCGGTTCTCAAAGGTTTGAGGCGCGATCTGGCGAGTCAGTATTTGTCGCATGCCGACCTATCGATATCGCGGATTGCCTGGCTGCTGGGTTATCAGGAGGTCAGTGCATTCACACATGCATTCAATCGCTGGTCGGGCATAACGCCTCGCGAAGCGCGCTACAGAGCCTCGGTCGACAGCGCTTTCGTGGCCGGCGGCCGGTTGTAACGATTACAAGGAGTAAGGAATGAGTCCCTTGATAACGAAGTTCTTCGAGACCTATGAAAAATCTATTTCAGAAGCCTCAGGCTCGACAGTTGCCGCGCTCTACTCGGACGTTTTCTTGTTCGGCGGTCCGCGCGGAGTTCAATCGGTCAAGAAAGATGACTTTTTGAAACTACTTCCGGGGAGAAAGACCTACTTCAAGTCCATTGGCTTGGAAACATCGACAATCGCGTCAATAGACGAAATCCCATTGGACGCCAAGTACATTTTGGCAAGAGTAGTATGGGAAATGACCCTCAAGAATTTAGCCGATACTTCACGGCAATTTGAAACAAAAGCAACTTACATTCTGGAGATCAGAAATGAGACCCCGGTCATTATCATGCAGCTCGACCACCAGGACTTGGGCGAGAGGGTCAATGAAATAAGAGCCAACAAACTGTGAAAATCTACACCGGGAGCTGCCGCGACGCTTCTGACGGTTGCTTCCGTTCGGTGGCACACCGACGGCGCCTGCGTCGGTGGGTATTCTGTATATCGCCGTGCTATGGCTGCATTCCTCATCAGCATTGAGCAGAACGGCCGAGCTTGGAAATGGCCTGTCTTACATCCTGGGTTTTATCGGGAGGTTGGTCATGAAATGGGCAGCTATGTATCTGGTTGGCTTCGTCGTCCTAGTGGGTGGCCTTCTGGCCGCGCTCTGGAAATTGGGTATCCTGCAAAGCATCGGCACCACGTGGACTTTGATTGGAGTCGCGATCCTGATCGGTATTGGCATCATGTTCTCCGTCTCCCATAGCGGCAGCAAAGAGAATATCGAGATCCAAAGGAAGTGACCGGTTCAAGCGCCCGCGGTTGAGGGTGCAGCACCTGCTCTCTTGGTGCGCAGCCCCGAGTTCGGGCTCACGTCGGTGGCCCGGACAGCCTCTCAGGCGAAATGGCGCACCGACCGCAGCAAGGGACATTGGAATGTCGACCTCGTTATCAAAGACGGCGTTCCGTACCGGGACTCGACACGGATGGGTCTTGCGATTCCGCCCGCGCTTCTTCGGCGAGCACCAATCGGTAATTCGCCAACCTGGCCAAACAAAAAATGCGATCGATCCATAAAACTATCTGCTTAGGTTTATTGGTGCTCTGCGCGGCGGCTGGTGCCGGAGAAAAACTGACGCCCTATCGCGCGCCTCGCACGCCAGACGGGCATGCAGACATGGAGGGAATCTGGAAGAACTCGAACCTCACGCCGCTGGAGCGCCCTGAAGGATTCACTCAGTTGGCGATCACCCCGGCGGACGCCGCACGACTTAAGGCACAATATTTGGCTGGCACGGGCGGTCCCAATCAACCTGACGATCCTGGCAGGGCTATAGAAGATCGGAACATCGAGCCAATACGCGGCGAATTGCGCAGCTCTCAGATAATTGATCCGGAGGACGGCAAGATTCCTTGGAAAGATGGCCTCAACGAGAGAGTCGCCGCCTTGCGGCGCAGTACGCTCACCACATTTGACAATCCGGAGCAGCGTTCGGCCATCGAGCGATGTTTGAGTTCAAACGGCGCCCCTCCGATGCAACCCAATCTGGACGGCAACATTTATCAATTTGTCCAAACGCCCGCGACTACGGTGATCGTTTCTGAATTCATCCACGATGCCCGCATTGTCCGCATGAATGGCGCGCACTCACCGGCCGCGATCACCTCGTGGCTCGGCGACGCCGTAGGCTGGTGGAAAAACGATACGCTGGTGGTTGAAACGAAGTACTTTGCGCCCAACAGCTCCGTACGGCTGAACGCGCGCTACGTTTTCTTCGTATCCCCAGAGACCACCGTGATTGAGCGTTTTACGCGTGTCTCAGATCACGAATTAAACTATAAATTTACCGTCAGCGACCCCACTTATTACACTCGGCCCTGGACGGGCGAGTCGCATTTGCTGCGCTCAAATACCAGGATGTTCGAGGACGCCTGTCACGAGGGTAACTACTCCCTGCAGAACGTTCTGGAAGCCGCGCGCGCAAAGGATGCAATCGACCATCCATAGCGAACCAAGTCGCTGTTAGCCCCGATAGGATGGTATTAGCTGCGCGCCGGCCTTCGGATTGGCAGCCGCGATGCGATCTGCAAACCATATGAATTTATTTCCGTTTCCTCCGTCGGAGATTTTGGTGAGACGCAGGTATCTGCCTGGGTTCGTATCGTTGTGCCAGATCACGCAGGCGTTCGAGGGCTGCGGACCAATACCGCTCATACTTTGCAATCCAGGGCGCCAGTCCGGCGGCCAAGGCATCCGGTTCCAGTTGGTAGATCTGCTCGCGGCCGCGACGCGTCGCGGAGACTAGGCCCGCTGCACGCAGGCTCATCAGGTGCTTAGAGATGCCCGATGCCACCAGGTCAGGAAATTCGGCGGCGAGCTGACCAACGGTCAATGGACCTCGCTCGGCCAGCAGATCGAGAATGCGCCGACGCGTCGAATCACCCAGTATCCGGAATAATGTATCGCTATTGCCGGGCATCCCGCGTGCTCACCAGATCGGCAAGGTGATCAAGAACTCGATGCAGGTCGGCGCCGCGCTCATAGTCTTGTACTGTCTCCGGCCAATCTGAACGGCCTATACCCTCAAATCCATCGTGAATAAGGGTGACGCGCGTGCCGGCGGCCGCGGGAACAAGCGCGATCACCAATCGCGCCGGATGCAGCCAACCACTCTCCTCTTCAAGCCAGGACAGAATCAGGCTTTTCTCTGCCTGCAGTTCCAGCACAGTGCCGCTGATCCACGTCTTGTCATCGGGGCCGAGAAAACGATATGTGCCACCGACGCGCAAATCGATCTCGATATTCGGGCTGATCCACTGGCGCAGGGCATCCTGGCTGGCCAGCCAACGCCAGACGGCGTCCGGTGAGGCCAGGATGTCAATTGAGCGGATGACTTGCTGCATGGCTTCTCCTCGCTATTACATTACCCTCCAGTAATGTATTACTTTACGGTAATGCGTTGAGGAAAGTCAACGGGGTGACGGTAGTATGACTTCTTTGGCAACGCCTTCAGGCTGATCGAAAGTAGCGAAACGCGGGCGGGGCAGGGGAGATGTCGCGCATTCGAATTTCACCACTTACCGAGCAGGACTTGGTGGAGATTTGGTATTTCATCGCCCAGGACGATTCCTTTGCGCAGAAATGGGTCCGTCAAGCGCCCATTGTCTACGCGTCAGCAACGACCCCATGTCTCGGCGACCATCGGCAACAACATAGACGATAACTTGTTTCGCATGCACCCTATAGATCAGCCGATGGGGCTTGAAGAATACTTGTCGATATTCCGAAATCCCAAGGGAGCGCAACTCGTTTACGTAAGAGCCGCGCGGTCAGGAGAGATTTCGAGCGCATCTGTCGCCCGGACTAGCCGCTCAAGGACGTGGTCAGCGCTAGCTCGCGAATCGTGCTCAGCGATATAGAAGTAGATCTCTTCCAGGTCACGTTCTGAATCCTTCGTCAGCGAGACCTCGTAGGACATCAGGGGATCTTAGCCTTGGAGCGCAGGCGACTCGCCACCTCTCCGATTGGCGTGATTTCCCTACGTTCAACCTGCTGGTTGCAAGGATTGCGGGTATCAAGGAGAAACAGACTCTGTCGCGCCGATCATTGATCACGGAAGCCCAGCCCACCTCAAGTGGCTGGCCCGAACCGGTGGAGTGATCAAGGTTGCCTGAGTGATACCGGCTTCAACCGGTGAATCTGCTCGAGAAGCGAATGCGGCGACACCGGGCGGCCAAGGAAATCCTGCATCAAGGTGCGAGTGTCACGCTCTGAGCCATAGCGCAGCAGGTGTTCGGAGAGCCACCCATACCAGCGGGAATCTCCCGTATCGAAAGCGCCCAGGGCTTCTGAGATGTGCTCCCGCATCTCAGCGGTCAGTATGGCCCCGAAACCATAGTTCACCATGTAGCCGGGAAGGTCCGCCAACTGCACTCGCACCGCCCACCAGGAAAACTCGGGATGCGGCACGATATGCAAATAGCGGCTGGTGATTTCGGTCCAAAGCGCGTTGGGGTCGGTCATGGGAGCGCGAAACATCCGCAATTCAAACAGAGACCAGGCCACGTCGAGCATCACAGCGGAATATAAAGCCCGCAGCGAGAGTTGCTCAGGCGCTTCATGACCCAGGTAGCGGCGCTGCCAGCCGGGTTCATAGGTGCTCCAGGCGGGGACGTCGGCGAAAGCCTCGGCGAAAAGGTCACTCGGCCAGTCCACGAAAGCGGGACGATTACGAATCGCGGTGATGTTCACCACGTGGCCGTTCTCGTGTACCAGCTCATTCAATACGAATAAGCCGCCGCGCTCGTACGGGGCCGACACGCGCGCGACCGTGGACCTCCAGACTCCGTTCACCATACGTCCGTGGGTGACAAATTCCGTGTAAGCCAATGCCGCCTTTTCGGGCCGGGGGGCAAGATCGTAGAGCGTTCCCATTTGCTCTAAATCAGCGCCCAGATCACGGTAGTAACGGTGGTTGATCGGCTGCAGCGATTCCCGCGGGATGTATGTCCCGAGCAAGCGATCAGCCTCCCCTGCCTGGAAACGGAAGTCCCAGGGCTCAAACATGACATCGCCGGGGCTCGATTCGCGCCAGGCATCGAGGATCTGCACCAGCCAGTGTTCGACTTCCGGGGGATCGATGCCGACGTCGCGGGCGGCGTTGTCGATTTCCGAGCCGTTCTTGGCCGCTTCAGCGGCAGCCCCGATGATCATGCGGCGATAGGGGCTGTCGGGCTCGTTGTTGCCGTTGATGGCCTGCCACAACGGAACAAAAGCTAAGAAAACCGCCTTGCGGCGGCCAGGATCGGAGGTTTCATGCAGCAAGTCGAGTGCGGAAACCCGGTTGATCTTGCCGCCCTCAAAGCTGAGGCTGTTGCCGATTTTGACGAAACAGGCGACCAGGGCAGACTTAAGGTGCGGATATGCAATGTCTTTGCGGGCAGTATCCTGGCATTTGGCCCCCGGGCTGAAAAGCGCTCCGCCGCTGGTGAAGGCCTTCATCTGCTTCCGCATGGCTGCGATGGCCCTGGTGTCCCCGTCGGAGAGTCCGGCTGTGGGCAACCTCTCTAGTTCCTTGGCAAGTTTGGCGCGCTTCTCACTGTAAGACTGCTGCCAGGCAGCGCGGTCTTTACCCTGGTAGCTGCTTAGCAAGCCGGAATCGATGGTGGCCAGGATGGTGTTGGCGTCACTGACATGAGCATAGAGATACTCGACCGCCGAGACTTTTTTTGAGTCGGCCATGAGACCGGCGCCTGCGCCAATGGACTTGGACGAAAGGAGCAAACTGCAAGCCAGAGCAAGGGAGAACAGGTTTTTCGTAGGACTTGTGATCGCGAGATTCTAGCAGTCAGACAGTCACTCCAGTTAGGTTGACGAGGCCGGCTTATCTGGCCTAGCGTATGGGAGCAGTGACGCCGCGCCCGAACGGTTCGAATTTTGTCGCTAGTACAGTGGAATTTTCGCCGAGCCAATGCTCTTAGACCGCGAGCATCGCGTTGACTCCGGTTTCGGGCGACTCATCTTTATGGAGAAGTAGGCATGTTAGCGCCAGCAAAGAATACGATTTGCCTTTGGTACGATCGCGACGCCGAGGACGCGGCGCGGTTTTACGCCAGGACCTTTCCCGATACGTCCGTCGGCGCGGTGCACCGTGCACCTGGAGACTTTCCGTCGGGGAAGAAAGGGGATGTGTTGACCGTCGAGTTTACTCTGATGGGCGTTCCGTGCCTCGGGCTCAACGGCGGACCTGCGTTCAAGCACAACGAAGCGTTCTCGTTTCAGGTCGCAACCGCTGACCAGGCCGAAACGGATCGCTACTGGAACGCGATCGTCGACAACGGAGGCCAGGAGAGCGCGTGCGGCTGGTGCAAGGACAAATGGGGTTTATCTTGGCAGATTACACCGATCGCCTTGACGAGAGCGATCATCGATCCCGATCCCGGTGCAGCTAAGCGCACGTTCGATGCGATGATGCAGATGAGGAAAATCGACATTGCGGCAATCGAGGCGGCGCGTCGCGGTTGAGGAGCTAAGTCAAACCCAAGTCCGGAATTCGCATTCGAAATGGCAAGCGGGGGGTCAGTTGCATACGCGATGATAGAAGGACGGACGTTATCGGATCTGCAGCAGCGGTAGAATCCTGCGGCAGCACCTCGCCAGTGTTGCCCTTTAGTTTGGCGATCGTGCTTCGGAGTGGACGCTGGACTACATAGTCAAATAGGCACTACCTAAATTCCGTTTCGGCGAGGGAGAGAACTATGAGAATTGTCCACCTGGCTTTGGCAGTTTGCGTTGTCGCGGCGGTTAGCAGTGCTAGCTCCCCCGCTGCGACGAAGGAGCAGACGACCAGCGCGAGCAAGGCTGCTGCGCTTATCCTCGAAAAGGACGAGGGTGAGAGACGAGTCTGGAGACCACTCGAAGGAATGGAAGGACAACCGACCCCCTTCATATTGAAGGTCGATCCGCAAAATGGCGGCTCGTCACATTTGGTCTTCGGAGCCGAGGACTTACCACCCGGAGGAAAGATAATTCGCCACAGACACCCGGGATCAGATGAAATTCTCTTCCTGCAGAATGGGCGAGCAAAGGTGAGCTTGGGCGATAGGGTGAGGGAAGTACATGGCGGCGCCACAATATTTATCCCAGCAAATACAGGGATCGCCGTGACCAACATCGGCACTGATGCGATAAACCTACTCTTCATCTTTTCCGCTCCCGGATTCGAGGATTTCATGCGTGCGGAGTCTGCTCTCGAAAGTCAGAAACTCCTTCCGCTCTCGAAGGCTGAGGACGCGGAGATTATGAAGAGCCACGCACACGCGGTGATCTACGAAGCACCGTAACGATACGGTATGACAGCAGCTGGCGATGGTCGATCATGTCCGCTTTCGTGCAAACTCGCGCGGACGCCGATTCCGAGGCTCCTTTACGAGCGTGAGCAGCAGCCCTAGTGCGATCGCCTCGAAAGCAACGGCCGCGGCGAATACCGCCGGATAGCCGAGGCTCGCGGCTATGAACCCGCCGACGAGAGGCCCGAAGGCCGCCATCGCGCTCTCCGCAGTATTGGACAGCGCCAGCCGCATGGCCATGTCGTCGCGATGGCCGAATTCGAAGACGATGTTCTGGGCGCTCATCATGTAGGCGGAATTGCCCGCGCCCAAGCCAAAGAAGGCCAGGAATATAAGCGACAGGCTGTGCGCCCCCATCAGCAAGAGTGTCGCGGCGATCCACAGGATGAGCGCAGCCACGAAAGTCGATCGGAAGCCAGAACGGTCCGAGACGTGTCCCCAGATTAGATTGGAAGCGGTATCGGCTATCAGATAAGCAAAGGAAAGTATGCCGATGGTGCTGCCGGAGAACGAGACGGTTTGGCTCGCATAGACAATGTAGAACGGCGCCGCCACGCGACTCGCGATCGCGAAAGTCCGTGCGATCATGAAATAGAGGAAGTTCGGATCGCCCTTCAGCAGCATGGGAAAGTCGCGCAGGCGTTCCGCCATCCGCATCTTTGGCCGCAATGTCGGCAGCTCGGGCTCCCGCACCAGTAATGCAAACGCCGTGAGCCCCAAACTGGTCAGCACGAAGGCTGCAAGAAAGGTCGTGCCGTAACCGTTGCCCCAGACGTTATGACCCACAAGATATTTCCCGGCGAGATAGGAAAGCGCCGCCGCGATCAGTCCGCCCGTCATGTTGCGCCAGCCTTGCAGGCGTCCGCGTCGGCTGATCGGAATCATTTTGGCCAGCAGGAATTGGAACGCAACGCCCTGCGGTCCGGAAAAGACGCCGAGCAGAAAAAGCAAGATCATTACTGTGACGAGCAGTGTCTGTCCATGCAAGAACCAGCCGCAGACAGCCAGCCCCAGAATCGGTATCCGCATGAGCGTGCCGAGCATCATTGACACGGGCAGAACGTGCTTTCGGTGCTCGATGTGCAGTGCGCCGAAAATCGGGGAGATTACGCCGCCCAACTGTTGGAGTGCCAGGCCCGACCCCACAGCGATATCGGACCCTGACAGGAGATGCAGGTAGGCTGGCACGAACGTGGGTGCGTTGAGCAGCCGGAAGCCGGTCATACCCAGCATGCCATGTAGAAAATGGCCGGCGTAGTTACGCTTTAGATTGCGCCGGACAAAGTTGTCATACGCAATTTCGCGCGCCTCCGGTTCGTCCGCTCCCTCGTAGAGGTCGCTCACTTATGCCCGCGCCGAGCATCATTCGTCATTTCGATGTCCAGGATCAGATCGATCGTGATCGCGGCCGACAAGCGGACTGCCCGTGCCGGCCGATGCGCAGATATCGGATGTCGGTGAAGCAGCGGTCAATGCCACGCCGCAGCGAGTCGGGTCGGGGGTATCTGACTATACCGGATAGGCATCCCGCTTTATAGTTGCGCCGCCGGCTGGAGCACAAATGCTGATTGAAAAGCTGCAGATAAAGCGGGTTGACGATGATACGTTTCGAGCAGAGCCAGGCGGTTCCCCGAACTGGGGGCGGCTTTTCGGCGGGCAGGTCGTCGCGCAAGCGCTCTTGGCGGCCTACAACACGGTGGACGCGAGACCCTGCCATTCTTTGCATTGCTACTTCGTTCGGCCAGGAAGCCCGACCCAGCCCATGGAGTTTCTGGTAAGCCGTGTTCGCGACGGCGGAAGTTTCACCACGCGGCACGTGGCGGTGCGCCAGGAAGCGAAGGAAATCCTCACGCTGAGCGCCTCGTTCCATGTCCCAGAAAATGGCTTCTTCCACCAAGTCGAAATGCCGGCGGTCCCGGGTCCCGACTCAAGCGAGCATGAACCGCTGGCGGAGGGTTTCGCTTTTGCAGATGCCATCGAGATGCTGCAGTTGGAGCCGCGCCCATCCCACCTCGCGACGGCGATGCCCGCGAACAAGAGGGTATGGCTGCGGGTACCAGGTTGCGCGGGAGCCTCGTTGCGTGAGCAACAATTGGCGCTCGCATTCGCCTCGGATTTGGATGTTCTTGAGACGGCAATGCGGCCCCATGGCGTGTTTTGGTGGACCAAAGGGTTGCAAGCCGCAAGCCTTGATCACGCCGTCTGGTTTCACCGCCCATTCGACCTCTCGGAGTGGCATCTCTTCGTGCAGGAGAGCCCGGTAGCGTATGGAGCGCGCGGGTTCGTCAAGGCGGCTGTCTTCGCGCGCAACGGTCAGCTGGTGGCCTCCGTGGCGCAAGAGGGATTGCTGCGATGGAAGAGGTCGCAATAAAGCTGTCACTCATTGAGGCCAATCATTTGGTCCACTGCCATAGCTCGATCACAAATTGACTATCTAACGCGATCGCACAGCGTAGCAAAGATAGATGAGCGCGCCTGCGCCGCGACTCGCCTATGAGTCGCTTGGTTCGGTGCAGAGCGGGGTTAGGCGCGCCCGGGTCTCCGTGGTCCCTGCTTCGTCGACGTCGACTTGATGACTATGCGCGTTGAGCGGGTCTTCGGAAAGGCAACCCCGGAGCGCTTGATCGCAGCCTTGAATAGTGCCTGGATATCCGCGTGATCGAGGTCTGATGCTGCCTTGATGGTTACGCTGCGTACTTTGGTGCCAGAGCCCTTGAGAAGGCCTTTAGGATCGGGGAGGGACTTGTCGAAGTACAGCCGGATCCAGCGCGGAAAGATAGCAATGGCGACGATGGCCTCGTAG
>Ga0210409_10000736_pt1 | contig 48536 bp, 36 predicted proteins | sample IncBWH17MmetaG_FD_161649 | JGI IMG/M metagenome (GOLD analysis project Ga0210409, IMG submission 161649) | Forest soil microbial communities from Barre Woods Harvard Forest LTER site, Petersham, Massachusetts, United States - Inc-BW-H-17-M | ecosystem: Environmental > Terrestrial > Soil >... | reverse complement strand
CGTACCAGTTCAAGCGCGCTGCGGCGGTGGCGGCGATAAAGATTCTGGAGATTCAGCGAGATCGCGCGAAGGAAGCGATGCGCTACGCTTTGGCCAATGCGGCAAAGATGACCGTTCACTCGCCCATGGCAGGAGTGGTGGTCTACAACACCATTTGGCTTGGCGGCCGAATGGGCACGGTGCAGCAAGGAGATCAGGTGCGGCCGGGGGTGCCGTTCCTTCAGGTGGTTGATCCGTCAAAGATGGAAGTGCGCGTGGAACTGAATCAGGTGGACCTTTTGAAAGTGCGTCCGGGGCAGAAAGCGGAAATGCATTTGGATGCTTATCCGGGGATGATGCTTCCGGCGGTCCTGGATGAGCTCTCGCCTCTTGGCCACACGGGACAGTTTACGGAAATGGTGCGATCGTTCACGGCGCGGTTCCTCGTGCAAGGAAACGATCCAAGACTTTTGCCCGACCTCTCGGCAGCCATGGACCTGGACCTTGGGACCGAAAGCAATGTGCTTGTCGTTCCTTACCAAAGCATCGGAACGGAATCAGGACATTCGTTTGTGTGGTTGAAGAATTCGAGTGGATTTGAGAAGCGTACCGTGAAAATAGGACGGCGCAATGACTTGAACGCGGTTGTGGAGTTTGGACTAGCCGAGGGCGATGTGATCCGGCGGGACGCTGGCGAAGATCCTGGCGCGGCGGAGCGGCCATGAGCGGCGGGGGCCAGAAGTGGAAATCCAGAAAGAAAGTGCTCGTTGGCGCTGCCCTGCTCTTTGTTGGCGGGCTGGTGTTTGGGGCCTTTCGGCTGGCCAACTCGGCTGTGAATTTTCCGATGGCAGATGTGAAGCGCAAGGAGTTCGTGGATTACTTGGAAATTAAGGGCGAGGTCAAAGCCATTCGATCGGCAGTGATTGCGGCGCCGTACGGGGCAGGAGATTTGCAGATATTGAGGCTTGTCGATAACGCGGCGAAAGTGAAGAAGGGCGATTTTCTTGTGGAGTTTGACGCGACGACTGTGAAGCAGAAGCTGGCGGAAGATAAGTCCGCCGTCACATCCGCGGAAGCGGAAATTCAGCAATCGCGAGCGGCTTCGCGACTAAAGGAAGAACAGGATGTGACCGACGCGATGACCGCGAAGTATGACACCGAGAAGGCGCGCATGGATGCCAGCAAGCAGGAGATCCTTTCTGTCATTGAGGGCGAGCAAGCCAAACTGAAACTCGCGGATGCGGAACAGAAGCAGAAGGAGACCGAAGCCAAGCTGAAAGCGGACCGCGCAGCGGCGGCTTCCGATCTCGCTAGTAAACAACAGAAGCGCGACCAGGCTGCGTTCCAGGTGGAGCTCGACCAACGGGCTCTGGAGTCGCTTACTCTGAGAGCTCCGCTCGATGGCGTCGTGGCGTTGCAGAATCATTGGCAGCCGCAGGGCAGCCCCACTACTTTCAAGCCCGGCGACAGGGCATGGCCTGGCGCGGCGATCGCGGAGCTTCCCGATGGTTCTGCGCTCAAGATTGCGGCACGCGTGGAAGAAGCGGAGAGAGGCCAACTGAAACTGGGGCAATCTGCAACGGTGAGGCTCGACGCGCTTCCGGATCGCAGCTTCGACGGACATGTGGACACGATCAGTCCTACAGCCAGTTTGGATTTCGGTTCAGGATGGCCAGTGCCACGAAATTTTGCGGTCGAGCTTGGTTTGACTGGCAGCGATGCGCGCCTTACGCCTGGCATGGGAGCAACCGTGCGTATCGCCGTGGCTCGCGTCCCCGATGGAATTGTGATTCCGACAAACGCCCTTTTCAGAAAGGCGGGGCGAACCGTGGCCTACGTGCGGCGGGGATCGAAATTCGAAGAAACTCCCATAGAGGTGTCGCGGCAGAGCGGCGATGAAGCTTTGGTTGCCAAGGGGCTACAACCGGGCGAACGGCTAGCCCTGAAGGATCCTACACTTGCAAAGTAGAAACTCCATCTTGAGCAAGATAAGAACGCATAGGGCGGCGTTTCTGCTCGCGCTGGCGCTGGGAGTGAGCTGTATTGCCTGCCGTCAGACCACGGTGATGGCTGGCGATGCAGAAGTTCCGACGGCCACAGTCAGGGAAGTTGACCTCCAACTCAAAGTGTTCACGAAGGGCGCGTTGCACACCGAGCAATCGAGGGGCATTTCGGCGCCGCCAATCGCCGGAGGCACGCTTCAAATTGTTCAGTTGGCCGCTGCCGGGACGCAGGTGCGTGCAGGAGATGTTGTGTTGGAGTTTGACCCGAGCCAACAGGAATATAACCTGGCGCAAAACCGCAGCGACCTTGAACAAGCAGACCAGGAGATCGTCAAAGCCAAGGCAGATGCGGCGGTCCAGACGGCGGAAGATCAGACGGCGCTCCTAAAAGCGAAATACGCTGTGCGCAAGGCGGAACTTGAGGTCAGCAAGAACGAACTTTTGAGCCAGATCGATGGACAAAAAAACATTCTCGCACTGGAAGAAGCGAAGCGCGCGTTAACGCAACTCGAACAGGACATCCGTTCGCATGGCGCGTCCAATGATGCGGCTCTAGCGATCAGCCAAGAGAAGCATCACAAGGCGAGACTGGAAATGGACCAAGCGGAGCTGAACATAAAGAACATGAAGATATCTTCCCCCATCGATGGACTCATGGTCATTCATGGCAACCGCGATTCCACCGGAGGATTCTTCATGGATGGCATGACGCTTCCGGATTATCACGTCGGGGATCAAGTAAATCCCGGCAGCTCGATTGCGGAAGTGATCGACAGCTCTCACCTGGAGATTTCCGCGCAGGTCGGCGAAACGGACCGCACGAACCTCAAGACTGGACAGTCCGTGGAGATAAAGGTAGATGCGCTTCCCGGCGAGTCCTTCACCGGGAAAGTGCGAACGGTTGGCGGCGCCACGGCCCGCGAATTCTGGGACGACAACGCGAAGCACAAGTTCGACGTGGCCATCCAACTGGACCGGGCCGATCCGCGTCTGCGTCCGGGCTTCGAGACGCAACTGAGCATTCTTGGCGATCACCTTGCGCGAGCCGTGTCTCTTCCCGCCGAAGCAGTCTTCGAGCATGACGGGAAGAAGATTGTGTACTGCGAGCGTGGCCGGGGATTCGAAATGCAAGAAGTCAAAGTCCGTGCATTGAGCGAAGGGCGAGCGATTTTGGAAGGCATCCCGGTTGGAACGGTTGTCGCGCTGGTGAATCCCGACAAAAAACGCTCCGGAAAGCCCAAAGAAAACGCCAGCTCAACTCCAAGCCTGGGTGCAAGTTCCAATTAAAACGAACGGGGCGGCAATGAAACCTGGTTCGATGGCTCAGCCGAGATCCCTGGAACAATGGCTGCCTGATCTTGCTTTTGGCTTGGAAAATCTCGCGAGCCATAAGCTGCGCTCCTTGTTGACGATGCTGGGAATGATTTTCGGCGTCGCGGCGGTTGTAGCCATGCTCTCGATCGGCGCGGGAGCGCAACAGAAGGTGATGGCGTTCATTGAACAGCTAGGCGTGCGCAATCTGATCGTGGAGGCCAAAGAAGCACGAAACGAGCAGGAGCTTCAGAAAGTCCGTAAAAATTCGCCGGGCCTCACACTTAGCGACTATCAGATTATTCGCCGGAATGTAGGAGACATTCAGGATGCCACGCCGCGCAAGCGCTTCACGCCGACGAAAATTCTTCCGAAGCCTCAGCAGGGCACGCCCGTCGTTTACGGTGTCGAGCCTAGTTATCTGGAGATCGGCCATCTGCGCGTGACGGAAGGGCGCTTCTTCGACGCTTCCGACAATGCGGCCGCCGCACCAGTGTGCGTTCTGGGTGCGGCCGCGAAGGACAGCTTGTTTGGCGCGTCTCAAGCTGTCGGCGAATACATAAAGCTCAACGAAATGTGGTGCCATGTCATTGGCATCGCAGGGCCGCAACTCGCCCCCGAATCGGACGTGTCCGGCGTTCGCACCGAGGACATGAACAATCTTGTGTATGCGCCGTTGAATTCAGTCCTGTACCGTCTGGAAGATTCGCAAAGCTGGCTGAAAGACGAAATCGACGGCATGTATTTGCATCTGGCATCGACGGACACGAGCCTCACGGATGCGGAAGTAGTGCGCGGAATTCTCAATTCTTCTCATCACGACGCGGGCGACTTCAGCGTCATCGTGCCCGCGGAATTGCTGGCGCAGCAGAAAAGAACGGAGCAACTCTTCAACACCGTGATGGTAGCCATCGCGTCCATTTCACTTTTGGTGGGCGGAATCGGCATCATGAACATCATGCTGGCCGCGATTCTCGAACGCACGCGGGAAATCGGAGTTCGCCGCGCCATCGGCGCAAGACGATGGGACATCATTCGTCAGTTCGTGATCGAAGCGACACTCATTTCCTTCGCGGGCGGTATGCTGGGCGTGGTCGTGGGATTCGCCATGTCGCGCCTGATTGCCTGGCTAGCGGGATGGTCCACTGTGGTGACGATCAGCTCGATCCTTCTGGCTTTCGTGGTTTCCATTTCCGTGGGATTAATTTTCGGGATTTATCCAGCGGTGAAGGCCGCACGGCTCGATCCCGTCGAGGCCATTCGGTACGAATAGCAGCGGTTTACATTCAGATGATCCTGCCGGGGGTGATCATGCAAGTGGTGCGCTCTTTTTGTGTTGCGATCTCATTGCTTGCATTGCTGACCGTGAACGGAGTCTCGTCGAGGGCACAGAACGCCTCACCTACGGAAAGGTACTTGGGAATCGGCGGCAAGCAAAAGCCCGCAGAGCCGCTGCTTGCGCCGCAGGATCTGAAGGATCACGTCGTCAACGGAAAACTCGTGCTTTCCCTCGACGACTGCATTCGCCTGGCTCTTTCCTACAACACCGATATCCATCTGGACCACAACCAGATTGAAACCGCGGAGAACAACCTTCAGCGTGTCTACGCGCCGTTTGATCCATTGCTAACATCGAGTTTCACGGATCAGCGGGCAAAATCGCCTACGTCGACGCAACTCTCCGGGGCCTCCATCCTCAATGTATTGACCCAGGAGACGCAGATCGGCTACTCGCAAACCTTTCAAACGGGGACGAATTTTCAGGGTTCGTTCATCGCGGACAAAAGTTCGACCAACAGCTCGTTCAATACCCTGAATCCTGCTACCGCGACCACACTGCAATTCACCTTGACGCAACCTCTTTTGCGAAACCGCGGACTCTTTCCAAACCGCGCACCGATTTTGATCGCGCAGCGTAACCTGAAACAGGCTCACGCTTCGTTTCTCGGAGAGGTAAGCGACATCATTCAACAGATTGTTGGCAATTACTGGAATGTCGTGCTGGCTCGAGAAGTTCTCGCAGTGCAGCAAAAATCGCTGGATGAAGCGCAGAAGAGTTACGACCACGACAAAAAGGCTCTGAGCTTGGGAGCCTTGCCTCCGCTGGATATCTACCGCTCCGAATCGCAGGTTGCATCGCGGCGTGTAGGAGTGATTCAAGCGGAATACGCCGTCAAGCAAGCCGAGGATCAATTTCGGCAGGGCATCGCCGCGGACATCGACCCGGCGACTCGCGTGCTTGATCTTGAGTTGACCGATCGCCCTGAGCCCGTGGGCGAACTGCTCAACATTGATATCCCTACCGCTCTCTCGCGCGCCATTGCGAATCGCCCGGAGTTGGAAGCAGCGCATCAACAACTCGCCATCGATGAACTGAGCATTCGTCTTGCACACAACAACCTCAAGCCTGACCTGGAACTCTCTGGTTTCTATTTGGGGAACGGACTGAATGGCTACCAAGCGGGCGTTGCAAATACAGGAATAACCACCAGTTTGAGCCAGTCCTTCCGTTTTACTTTCCCGGCCTACGGCGCAACTCTTTCGTTGGCGCTGCCGATAAGAAATCATGGCGCTGAAGCAAATCTAGCCGATGCCCTGGTGAGCCGGCGCCACGACCAATATCAGCAGAGAGAGACGAATCAGAGCATCTCGTTAGACGTTACGACTGCCGTGCACGCGCTCGAAGCAGCCAAGCTTGGGATGGAAGCCGCCAAAGTAGCCGTGGATCTTGCGAAAGAGACACTGCACGCCGACGAACGAAAATACGAATTGGGCACGGAACAAATCTTCTTCGTTCTCGACGCGCAAACGCAACTCGCCCAAGCGGAGCTGAACCTGATTCAGTCTCAAGTGAATTTCCAACTGGCCGTCACGCAGGTGGATCATGCAACAGGAGATTTGCTCGAACATCATCACGTACAAATCGTGGAACCGTCGAAATAAAGTCTTTTGTAGTGGAGATTCGACCGGGCGCCTACGCCTGATCAAACGCTAGAAGTGTGGACGGCGTCGCAGACGGCTGAGGTGACTTCTCGTGTCGTGGCTTTGCCACCTAGGTCGGGAGTATGCAGGCCAGAAGCTGTGACGCGTTCCACTGCGTGCATCAAACAAAGAGCCGCATCTTTTTCGCCGAGATGGTCCAGCATTAGCGCGGCTGTCCATAACGCGCCGATTGGATTGGCGATTCCCTTACCCGTGATGTCGAACGCGGCGCCGTGAATCGGCTCGAACATGGAAGGAAACCGGCGTTCTGGATCGAGGTTGGCGGTAGGCGCGATTCCCAGGCTGCCGGCCAGCGCGGCGGCGAGGTCGGAGAGGATGTCGGCGTGGAGATTTGTGGCGACAATGGTGTCAAGACTTGCTGGCTTGCCCACCATGCGTGTGGTCATCGCGTCGACGAGCATTTTGTCCCAGGTGACATCCGGGAATTCCTTCGAGACTTCGGCGGCGATTTCGTCCCATAGAACCATGCCATGGCGCTGCGCATTGGACTTGGTGACAACCGTGAGCAGCTTGCGTGGGCGCTCTTGTGCAAGTCTGAACGCGAAACGCATGATGCGCGTCACGCCGCGGCGCGTGAAGATCGAGGTTTCCGTGGCGATCTCTTCGGGAAAACCGCGGTGAGCGCGTCCGCCCTGGCCGGAGTATTCGCCTTCGGTGTTTTCGCGGACGATGGCCCAGTCGAGATCGCTTGGCTTGCAGTCGCGCAGCGGCGATGACAGCCCTTGCAGGATCCGCGTGGGCCTGAGATTGACGTACTGGTCAAAGCCCTGGCAGATCGCCAGGCGCAATCCCCAAAGCGTGATGTGGTCCGGCACGTCGGGCGCGCCAACGGCGCCAAAATAAATCGCGCTGAATGGCCGCAGTAGTTCGAGGCCGTTCGAGGGCATCATAACGCCCTGTTTTTTGTAATAGTTCGAGCCCCAAGGGAATTCTTCTACCTTTAGCTGAAAACCGCCGACCTTTTGTGCGAGCACCTTCAACACTTCGAGACCAGCAGCAATCACTTCGGGACCGATGCCATCTGCAGGGATGGCCGCAATTGAGTACTGGCGCATCTCAACTCCCGGAACAGGCCGGAAAGCCTGGTCCATTCTCTGTGTATACTTCGCGGCACAAAATTTGCGCCGCGAAAAACCAAAAATGATGCAGGATACGTGCGCCACTCTTTGAGAGCTGGCGAAACGAGGGAAGATGGACGTTTCACCGACGGACCCGGCAGTCGTCGAACGTGCGCGCAAACGAATTGCGTGGCGGCTCCTTCCCTTTCTCTTCCTGCTTTATATCATCGCTTTCCTGGACCGCATGAACGTTGGCGCCGCGGCGCTGCAAATGCCCGGCGATCTGGGCTTCAACGACAAAGTCGTTGGCCTCGGAGCCGGGATGTTTTTCATCGGATACCTCGTGCTGGAAATCCCCGGCGCATTAATTGCCGAACGCTGGAGCGCGCGCCGCTGGATCGCTCGCATCATGATTTCCTGGGGAATCATAACCGCGCTCATGGCGTTTATCCACACGGCACGGCAATTTTATTTGGTTCGCTTTCTTGTAGGAGCCGCGGAAGCGGGATTCTTCCCTGCCGTCATCGTTTACGTTTCGCATTGGTTTCGATATCAGGACCGCGCCAAAGCCATCGCTGTCTTTTACGCAGCCAATCCGCTTTCTTATGTGATTGGCTCACCTCTCGCCGGATTGCTGCTGGGAATCACTTGGCTCGGTCTGAGAGGCTGGCGCTGGTTGTTCATTCTGGAAGGAATTCCCGCCGTGGTGTTCGGCGTAATCACGATTTTCTATCTCACGGACTGGCCGCGAGCGGCGAATTGGCTGCGGCCGGACGAACGCGATTGGATCAATAGCGAGCTGGAGAAAGAAAAACTGGCGAAGCAGAAGGTTCGTTCCTACACGATTTGGCAGGCATTTTCGCAGCGCGACGTGATTCTGCTGACTTTAAGTTATTTCTGTGCGACGACAGGAGGCTACGGAATCTCGTTTTGGCTGCCGAGCATTTTGAAACGGCTGTCTGGGCAGAGCGACATCCGAGTCACGCTATTCGCTGCGCTGCCTTACCTTGCGGGATTTGTGATGCAGCAGTTGAATGGCTGGCACTCCGACAAAACGTCCGAGCGTCGGTGGCATACGGCGTTTCCGATTTTCCTTTGCGGGTTGATTTTGTTGCTAGCAGTGATTTTTGGTTCGAATCTCGTTGTCGCGGTTACGCTCTTTACTTTGGTGGGAGCTTCTTACTTCGCATTCCATCCGTGTTTTTGGGCTGTTCCAACGGCATTTTTGGGTGAATCGGCGGCCGCGGCTTCTATCGGATTGATCAATTCGCTGGGAAATTTAGGAGGGTTTGTGGGTCCGCTTATGATGGGTTACTTGGTTAGCCGAACGCATTCCTTCACCGCCGGACTCTTGTATTTGGTCGGGAGTCTGTGCCTCTCCGGCATTCTGATGCTGGCCGTCGGAGCCGGGCGTCGCGCGTTGCCACTGCCGAGTGAGGCGGTCACGAGTTAGCGCGGCCTTTTTCAATTTGATCCCATCGAAGCTTGTGCTTTAGCTCGTCAGTGAATTTCCGGTTCAGGGATAGGAGCGGTGCCTTCCAGGAAATCGAAGTCGCAGCCTTCGTGAGCTTGCTTGATGTGCTGCATGAAGAGCTTGCCGTAACCGCGGGGATAAATTCCCTCTTTCGGGCGCCAAGCCGCGCGGCGCCGGCCCAGTTCCTCTTCGCTCACGCGCATGTTCAGTTGGCGGGCAGGGACGTCGAGTTCGACGATGTCGCCTTCCTTCAGCAGCGCGAGCGGACCACCGACAAAAGATTCGGGGGAGACGTGCAGAACGCAGGCGCCGTAGCTAGTGCCGCTCATGCGCGCGTCGGAAATGCGGACCATGTCGCGGATGCCAGCTTTTAGGAGTTTTTGCGGAAGCTGAAGGTTTCCCCATTCGGGCATTCCTGGGGCGCCCTTGGGGCCGGCGTTGCGGAGAACGAGAACGCTGTCCGCATCGACATCGAGGGCGGGATCGTCGAGGCGGGCGTTCATTTCGTCGAAGCTGTCGAAGACGACGGCGCGGCCGGTGTGCTTGAGGAGGCGCGGTTCGGCCGCTGAGGCTTTGATGACCGCGCCGTTGGGAGCGAGATTGCCGTAGAGAATCGCCAGGCCGCCGGAAGCAAGGACCGGATTATCCAAGGTACGGATAACGTCGGTATTGTAAATCTCAGCGCTAGAGATATTTTCGCCGAGGGTTTTTCCGGTAATCGTCAGGCAGGTCAAATCCAAGTGGGGCGACATCGTTTTGAGCAGCGCTGGCAATCCACCCGCGTAATAGAAATCTTCCATGAGGTATTTGCCGCTCGGACGAATGTTGGCCAGCATAGGCGTTTTTTTCGAGAATTGGTCGAAGCGATCGAGAGTGATCTTGATTCCGGCGCGGCCTGCCATTGCTAAAAGATGGATCACGGCGTTCGTCGAGCCTCCAAGAGCGAAGACTGCCGCGATGCTGTTATTGAAGGAAGCGTCGCGCAGAATATCGCGCGGCTTCAAATCTTCCCAGACCATTTCGACGATGCGGCGGCCGGAACGGTTGGCCATCTTGGGGTGGTTGGCATCGACAGCGGGGATTGAAGTCGCGCCGGGAAGCGTAAGCCCCAGCACCTCGGTCAAGCTGGTCATGGTGGAAGCCGTGCCCATGGTCATGCAAGTTCCTGCTGAGCGCGCGATGCCGTTTTCGATTTCGGTCCAGGCTTGCAGATCGATATTGCCGGCGCGGCGTTCCGCCCAATACTTCGAAACGTCGGAACCGCTGCCCAGGATTTGGCCGCGCCAGTTGCCGCGCAGCATCGGCCCAGCTGGAACGTAGATCGCGGGCAGATTCATGCTGATGGCGCCCATCAAAAGTGCGGGAGTCGTTTTGTCACAGCCGCCCATCAGCACGCAGCCGTCGGCGGGATAGGAGCGCAACAATTCTTCGGTTTCCATCGCCAGCAGGTTGCGATACATCATCGTGGTCGGCTTCTGAAACGTTTCGCCGAGAGTGAACGCAGGCATTTCGACGGGGAAACCACCGGCTTGCCACACTCCCCTCTTGACGTCTTCGGCGCGCTCGCGAAGATGACTGTGGCAGGGATTGATGTCGCCCCAGGTGTTGATGATCGCGATGACGGGCTTGCCCGCGTAATCTGCCTGCGTGCAACCCATAGAAGCGGCGCGCGAACGATGTCCGAACGAACGCAGATCGTCCGGGCCGTACCAGCGATGACTTCTCAATGACTTGGGATCTTTTGGCGGCACAGAATTCCTTCCGAAGCTTTGGCGCTCGATGCAAACAACCGTAGAACTTTGAACTCGTTCGGTCAACTGCCATTCGCCTAAGCGAAGCGGTGTATTGTAGGAAGCCGAAATTTGTTGTGTCAAATCCCTATCGCTAACAACGGATTTGAATTCTCTAAACAGTGGTTACAGGAACGTGTGGCTTAGATTGTGGTGTAAACTTTTGCGCTGCTGGGAAGATGCCGATGAGAAACGACACGATCCTGGTCCTCGTTAGTCCGGCGGAGCCAGCTGAAGCGCAGCTTGCGATGCTGAAGAAGTCGCTGGCTGGAGTGAAAATGGTGTTCGGAAATTCCGCCGAGGTGTTTGCAGGAGTAGCTGTCGAGGCCAGCGTGCTCTTTAATTGGTCGGGTCCGCTGGAGCTGTTCAAGAAGGTGTTTGCAATGTGCCCGAATTTGCTTTGGGTGCATTCGCGCTCCGTGGGTTTAGAGAGAACGTTGTTCGCGGAACTGAAAGAGAGCGCCGTGCCGCTCACCAATGGGGCAGGCGTGTTTAGCGCGTCGCTCGGCGAGTTTACGCTTGGGGCGATTTTGTATTTCGCGAAAGATTTCCGGCGCATGATCCGGAATCAGATGGCCGGGGTGTGGGAAGCGTTTGACGTTTCGTGGGCATCGGGGCAAACCGTCGGGATTATCGGATATGGGGACATTGGGCGGGCGATCGCTGAAAGAGTGCGTGCACTTGGAATGACAGTACTCGCCGTGAGGCGGCATGTTCCACCTTCGCAGACTGCCGATCCGATGGTCGCAGGGACTTATACGCCAGAACGACGGCTGGAAATGATTTCGCGATGCGACTATGTGGTTGTGGCGGCGCCGTTGACTCCGGAGACGCGCGGAATGATAGCCGAGGCAGAGTTCGCGGCGATGAAGCCGACGTCGGTGATGATCAATGTCGGGCGCGGGCCGGTGATCAACGAGGAGGCGATGATTGGCGCGCTTTCCAGTGGCCGAATCAGAGGCGCGGCACTGGACGTGTTCGATCACGAGCCGTTGCCGGCGGGCCATCCGTTTTACAAGCTGGAGAACGTATTGCTTTCTCCGCACTGTGCGGACCATACGCCAGATTGGCTGGACAATGCGATGAAGTTTTTCATCGAGCAGTATGAACGGTTCCGGAAGGGCGAACCGCTGCTCAATCTTGTGGATAAGAAGTTGGGATACTGATCGGCGCGATGCCGCACTGACGTTTGTGCGCCCCGGCAAGCCGGCGGAGCTCCTAGGGCGGGTAGGCCCTGCCCCTACAAGGGATTCGCCGCATTCGATTGCGCAGAGCTCACTTTCCTGTGTAGCTGACGCGCCAGATGGATTTCGAGCCGTCATCGGTGACGAGCAGCGAGCCATCCTGGGCGACGGTGACGCCCACAGGGCGTCCCCACACGTGGCCATTGTCCACGACAAATCCCGTCATGAAGTCTTCATATTCTCCGGTGGCGTGGCCCGTTTGATGTAAAGGTACACGAATGAGTTCATAGCCCACACGAACCGAGCGATTCCATGAGCCATGTTCGGCAGCAAAAATATCGCCCTGGTATTCCTCTGGGAATTGTTTGCCGTTATAAAACGTCAGTTCCAGAGACGCGTTGTGCGGATGAAGAATTACATCCGGCGTGATGACTTTGTCTTTCAGCTCAGGATGTTTGCCTTCGTGTCGCGGATCTTGGTGGCCGCCCATGTACCACCAAGGCCAGCCATAGAAGCCGCCGTCCTGCACATGGGTGATGTAATCGGGAACCAGATTGTCGCCTAAAGCGTCGCGTTCATTCACCGAGCACCATAGCTCGCCAGTCTTCGAATTGATGGCCAGCCCGACACAATTGCGGATGCCGTAAGCGTAGACTTGCATCGCCGAGCCGTCCGGATTGAACTCGAGAACATCAGCGCGATTCTTTTCTGCAGGCGTGATGTCAGTGTCGTCGATGTTCGAAGCCGAGCCTACGGAAACGAACATTTTTTTGCCATCCGGCGAGAACTGAATGTCGCGCGTCCAATGACCGCCACCCGATGGGAGGTCAGCAAGGTGTTCCGCAGGGCCGCGCGCTTTCAAATCGCCGTTGTGATAGGGAAAGCGAACGACCGAATCCGTGTTTCCAATGTAGATCCATTGCGGGTCCGGCCCGGGCGGATAAAAGTTGATGCCGAACGGACGGTTAAGCCCAGTGGCAAAGGTTTCTGTCTGCGCGGCCTTGCCATCGGCGGTCACTCCGCGGAATACCAGAATGTTGTTGGTGTGGCTTTCGGCCACAAAAAAATCGCCATTGGGCGCGGTGCGAATCAGCCGCGGTTGATCGAGCCCGGACGCATAGAGTTCGACTTTAAAGCCGGGCAGCACTTGCGGCCAGGCGTCCTTCGGGCGCGGAACGAGTTGAGGACCATTGCCGGACGACGCTGTAGCCAGCGGCTCGGGAAGATCTTTTATAGTGATCTTGCGAATCGTGCCGGGTTTCTCGTAACGATAGTCTGTGAATGGCGGTTTGGGAGGAGGTGCGTTCGAAGCAGTCGCGACGGCTTCGTCGGCGGAAAGCTGCACGCGGGGCGAACCTGGTTTTAGGCTGCCAAGCACTCGAAGATAGTTGATGATCTGCCATCTCTGCTCTTCTGGAAGAGTTGCCCAGGGCGGCATACCGTTATTCAGATCGCCCTTGGTGATGTACCAGAAAAGCTCGCCGTCGCTGGCGCCCTGCGCTTTACCCGTGGCCAAAGCAGGAATGTTTCCAGTGCCTTCGCCATTTGGTCCGTGACAGGAAGCGCAGTTGTGAAGATAGTCCGCCTTTGCAGACGCCGGGTGTTGGCCCTCGAAGGGATTCTTTTGTTGCTTGGTGGATGCCGGCGCACCATGGAAAGTCGAATCCTGCGCTGGCGAGGAAGCAATCAGAAAAAGAGAGAGCAACACGCACTTTGCGAGTAAACCTGTGAGCATGCGAGCGTTCGATTTCAAAGTAGTCTCGACCTCCTGCGTCGTCACTGGCCGAATAGGCTAAGCACTCCGGCGAGCGAAATTATATTGGATTATATTAACTGGGGCGAATAGAAAGCTTACCACGCGTAGACGTGCGCCGCATTTCGCCGCGCTCTAGGATTGCGTCGGCGCATCGGAAACGCGCGCCCGCGAGGTCGTCCAGGCTTCTGGGTTCGAACGAAAGAGGCGGGTGACGTCGCGTTGAATGTCCGCGCGCGTCACTCCACGGCCGTCTTGAGACAAAAGACGATACGAGTCCGAAAGGATGCGCGCCATAGTCCTCCGCGTGTTGTTCCATTTGTACAGGACTTGCTCGAGGACGCGGGCATCGGAATGCTGTGGGATGAAGCTCGTGCCCAACATCTCGAGGCGCTCGCGGGTGATCTCCTCGACAATCGAAGGGTTGTTCAGAAACCACCAGCAGCCAAATGGCATCAAGTTGCTGAATTTTCGAGCGTAAACGCAGAGTTCGTGCTGATTTTCCCTGCTGAGAACACTCACCAGAAATCGATTGTCGGGAAACTCGCGGCAGAGATTTTCCACGCTTCGCAGGTCCGCTCTCCCGACGGCGTCGCCGGCCAAACGCAGCCTCGGATTGACTTGTCTGCGAACTCCAATCATGAGCGAGAGCGGTATATCCAGTTCGCAGCAAGCGGGGAGCACTGCGTCTCTCAGCAACTTGTTGCCAATCGTATCCAGGGGATAAGCGAAAGTGTCTGGCAGCGAGACCGCCATGCAGGCGGGTTGCATGCGCTTGCGCCAGTCCATTAAAAAACGGCGCACTTCAGGCGCGGAGTTCCCCGCGGCGTGCTCGTCAACGCGATAGCCTTGGCTGGCCAGCATCTGCCAGTGCGCAGACCAGGCGCATAGAATTCGATCGAGCCGAAGAACCGCGCGAAATTGCTTGTGGATTGCGACTCCCGTCAACCAGATGGCGGATTCCTCGGGGTCGAGAGGATCATTCGTCATGACGACCGTGCTGAGGCCCGCCATTTCGAGCACTCTTTCAATGTGCTCTTCGATGGTTTGCGCTTCGAAGAAAGACCTCGCTTCGGCCAAGTCCGCCCGATCCGTGGGCAATTGGAAAGCCTTGAGCACGGCGATTACCCCGCGCGTAGCTTCTGAAATAGGAGAATTTTCGACGAAGAGAGCCCGCCAGATTGCATCGGCTTGCTCGCGTTTGGAAAGCGCCCAGTATTGGTCTGGCTTGATAGCGGAAGAGCGGAAGAGTTCCGCTTCGAGATAATGATAGGTCAGAAGTTCGTCGATGCCCCACAAACCCATCTTGCCAAAAGCTGGGGAGTACAAATGGGTGTGAATGTCGACGAAGTGCGTGGCGGCAAGGATATCTTCCACGGCGGAAAGAATTTGCGCTTCTAAGAGTGGAACGCGATCAGCAGAGACCAACGTTTGCCCGGTTGATTGGAGAGACGAAGTCCTCATGCGTTGCACCAGCTCTGCCACAAGTTTGGAGGCGCGGGTGGGATTCGAACCCACGGATAAAGGTTTTGCAGACCTTCCCCTTAGGCCACTTGGGTACCGCGCCAAACTGCTAAGTATAGCAAAACTTTTGCCGTGGGCTTGAATCTGGACAGCCGCGGCGTGCAGGTTACGCGCTATTTTTTTGCGGGCGCCACAGGCGAAGCGATTTTGGCTTCGCGCAGGAAGCGGGCGGATTCTTCGGGCGGGGTCGGGTTGATATAAAAGCCGGTACCCCACTCAAAGCCGGCGACTTTGGTCAGCTTGGGAATGATCTCGATGTGCCAGTGGTAATGGTCGTTGATCTCTTCGCCGATAGGCGAAGTGTGGATCATGAAGTTATAAGGCGGGCGGTCCAGGACGGCGTCGAGCCGCATCAAGGTGTCCTTCAGCATGCGCGCGAGGCTCGCGTACATGGTGCTTTGATTGTTTTCGTAGGACGAGCCGTGCACCTTGGGAAGCAGCCACATCTCGAACGGAAACCGCGGGGCATACGGAGCCAGCGTGATGAAATGATCGTTTTCGCCGATGACGCGCTCGCCGGTGTCGCGTTCCTGACGAATGATGTCACAAAAGATGCAGCGCTCTTTTTCATCGTAATAGTGCCAGCCGCTATCCACCTCTTCACGCACGCGCCGGGGCACGATGGGCAGCGCGATCAATTGCGAGTGAGTGTGCTCGACGGAAGCGCCCGCCGCTTCGCCGTGATTCTTGAAGATCAACACGTAGCGAAACCTTTTGTCGTTCTTGAGATCGAGCATGCGGTCGCGGTAGGCCCACAGGACGTCTTCGAGGGCGCGCTCCGGCAAAGAGGCTAGTGTCGCGACGTGATCGGGAGTTTCGACAATCACCTCGTGAGCGCCGACGCCGTTCATTTTGTCAAAGAGGCCTTCGCCTTCGCGGTCGAGATCGCCTTCGATGCCGAGTGCGGGAAATTTATTAGGCACCACGCGAACACTCCAACCCGCGGTGTTCGCGCCTCCATTGCTCCGGCCGTAGACGAGAATCTCCGGCGGCGTCTTGGCTTCATTGCCGGGGCAGAACGGACAATTCTTGCCGTTGGGCAGCGGAGCGACACTTTCGCGCAGAAAATCGTTGGGGCGCTTTCCGCGCTCGGTGGAAATGATTACCCAGCGGCCAGTGATCGGGTCTTTTCGCAACTCCGGCAAAGCAATCCTCCTCGAACGTGGTCAAAAGCATGGGAGGTGGGAGACCGCCCATGGGCTTAGATTGTACCGCTTCTTGCGGTGCTGAGAAGATGTCCCGGAGCAACTCCCTGTGGAATCTACATCTGAGGACTGAACGCGTCCTTATGAAGCCGCACGACTGGCGGTTTGCCGGGGGAGTTGTCAATCGCGACGACATCGAACCGGCAGGGGCACTCGGGGACGCGGCGCTCTGCCAGAAAGTGTTGCGCGGTACGAGCCAGCAGGTGCTGTTTGCCGGGCGTGACGCTTAACTCCGGTAAAGCAGACATTTCTTCGCGCACCGTGCGTGTTCGAACCTCGACGAAGGCAAGCGTCTTGCCATCGTATCCGACCATATCGATTTCACCCTTTGAAGCACGGGGAGTGAAATTGCGCGCCACGAAAATGTAGCCGTGGCGGCGGAGGTACCAGTAGGCGTAGGTCTCGCCGCGAATGCCGGTTCGCCGCGCGGCGTGTTTTTTCGCTTCAGGCGAGGGCGCTTCGCCCTCGCGCAAACCTTTTCGCGCGGCCCAATGAACGGCTTCGAAAATCAATCGCGAGACGATCGGCATCGGCTCTCCCGGAAACGACCCGGATGGTGGGCAGTATGAATAAAATTCCGTGGATGCTATTGTACTCTTGTGACAACAAAAGGGAGAAATCGTCGGTTGTAGCGGCGCAGCATGCTGCGCCGCTACAACCGGCCAACGATGTGTTCGAGGGCGGCGTACCGAATCGACGCTAGATCTTTGTTTCGGCTTCGCGGATGCACTCTTCAAGAGTGGGCACCGCAAAGTCCGCCTGTTCCTCGTCGATGAGGAGCGGCGGGGACAACCGGACGGTGTTCTCGCCCGCGCCCAGGATGCATAGTCCTTTGTGGAAAGCGAGGTCGACGATCGCATTGCGCAGATCCGCGGCTTTTTCCTTTGTGCGCTGGTCGCGGACAATCTCAATGCCGATCATCAAACCGCGTCCTCGAACGTCGCCGACGATTTTGAACTTTTTCGTCCAATCGGCCAAACGAGTGAAAAGATAATCGCCCATGCGGCGGGCATTCTCCAAATACTCACTTTCGATCAAATCCGCCGTGGCCAGAGCGGCTGCGATGCAAACGGGATTTCCGCCGAACGTCGTTCCATGCGAGCCGGGCTTCCAGTTCATGATGCTGGCTGGTGCGAGAATCGCCCCGAGCGGCATGCCGCTAGCGATGCCCTTGGCGCTGCAGATGATGTCCGGCTCAATTCCGGCGTATTGATGTGCCCACCACTTCCCTGTGCGGCCCATGCCGGATTGCACTTCGTCAGCGATAAGCATGATCCCATGCTTGCGGCATATACGCTGCAGCTCTTGAAGGAAGAAATTTGGCGCAACGACGTATCCGCCTTCGCCCTGAATCGGCTCAATGATGATTCCGGCGACTTCCTCGGGATCAAAGAGACGCTTGAAAATCTGCTGCTCGAGCTGCTCGAGAATCTCCGCTCCGCAGGTTTCCGCAGTGTGTCCGTGGGCGCAGCGGTAGGCGTACGGGAACGGGATGTGCTCGACGCCAGAGAGCAATGCGCCGAAACCTTTGCGCTGCGTAGTTTTTGAAGCAGTCAGCGAAAGCGCGCCGATGGTCCGGCCGTGAAAGCAGCCATAGAACGCGATCATCTTGTCGCGCTTGGTGGCATAACGGGCCAGCTTGATGGCGCCTTCGACGGCTTCCGTGCCCGAATTGGTGAAGAAAGCCTTTTTCGGCGCATTGCCCGACAAGGTGTTCACCAAGCGCTCGGCAAGACGCGGCATACTCTCGTAATAGAAATCCGTGCCGGACATGTGAATAAGTTCGGCGGCCTGCTGCTGAATGGCGGCGACGACTTTGGGATGGCAGTGCCCCGTCGAGCAGACGGCGATGCCCGCTGCGAAATCTAGAAATGCGTTGCCGTCCACGTCCTCAACAATCGCGCCATGACCGCGCTTGGCAACAAGGGGATAGTCCCGCGTGTAAGACGGTGACATGAACTTGGCGTCGCTTTCCACAACGCGCTTGGCGTTGGGTCCGGGCAGAGCGGTAATCAGCTTTGGTAGTTTCGTTTCCGTTGTGGCAATCATCTCTTCCTCCTCGGGAAAATGGTCAGCGGTGAATGTGGATGGACTACCGCAAAGCAGGTTGTGTGCGTACACCAATACCGAGTGCGCGCCCTGCCAGGAGAAGGATTGCTTAGTCTACGCCGAAGAGGTTGGGACGCAGCTCGGCCGGGGAGAAATTGCCGGGGAACCGATAGAGATTAGAGTGTTTCATTTGCGTTTCCAACGGACGCTGCCGTCCTTTGAATCTTCAACAATTATACCACGATCCGCGAGTTCTTTGCGGATGCGATCGGAGGCGGCGAAGTCGCGGCGCTGGCGTGCCGCCTGGCGGTCGGCGATGAGTTTTTCGATTTCGGCGTAGTCAGGGCCGCTGTCCGCAGGGCCAAAACCCAGAGCGCGGAGCTTTTCCGCGTCGTTGTCTTCCATCACCGCGAAAATGCGGTCGAAAGTCGCGAGAAATTCCTGGACGGCGGCTACGTCTCCCTGGCGAAAGTCGCCTTTGTCCATGACGATGTTCGTTTCGCGCAGAAGGTCGAATGCAGCTGCCAGCGCGCGAGCCGTGTTCAGGTCATCGGAGAGCCCTGCGTCAAATTCATCCGCGGCCTCAGCCACGCGGTCGGCCATGCCTTTCTGTTTTCCCGCCGGAAACTTGCCCTGGGCTAGTCGCGCAGCGAAATTGCGCAGTCGCTCGACTGAGCTTGCTGCCTGCTGCAATCCGTCAAACGTGAAATTGAGCTGCTTGCGGTACGGCACGCTGGCCAGCGCAAATCGCAGCGCCGAGGGTTTGTAACCCTTCGCGAATAAATCGCGCAGCGTATAGAAATTGCCGAGCGACTTGGACATCTTCTCGCCCTCAACCAGCAGATGCTCCGCATGCATCCAGTAACGCACGAAGGGTTTCCCCGTCGCTCCTTCGCTCTGCGCAATTTCATTCTCGTGGTGCGGAAACGCAAGATCGATTCCGCCGGTGTGTATGTCCAGCGTCTCCCCAAGATACTTCATAGCCATTGCAGAGCATTCAATGTGCCAGCCAGGCCGGCCCTTGCCGATGGGTGTCTCCCAGAAATGCTCGCCGGGCTTTGGCGCTTTCCACAGAGCGAAGTCGCGGGCGCTCTCTTTTTCGTAGCGGTCGACATCTACGCGCGCCCCAGCCTGAATTCCAGCCACGTCAATATTCGAAAGCCTGCCGTAATGCGGGAACTTCGCGATGCGGTAATAGATCGAACCCTCGCTGGGATAGGTGTAGGTTTTCGCTTGCAGCCGCTCGATCAGCTCGACCATGTCGTCGATGTGGTCAGTGGCCCTGATCCAGTGCTCGGGTGCCTCAATGCTAAGTGTCTTGCAATCGTCGAAGAAAGCCTGCGCAAATTTCTCCGTATAGTCTCGAATGCTCACGCCTGCGGCCGCCGAATTAGCGATGATGCGGTCGTCCACGTCGGTCAGGTTCATGACGTGCTTCATTTTGTAACCGCGTAGCTTCAGGAAGCGCCGAAGAATATCCTGAAACACGAACGTGCGATAGTTCCCGATATGGGCGTAGTCGTACACTGTCGGTCCGCAGGTATACATGCGGACTCCATCGCTTTTTTGTGGCGCGAAGGCTTCAATCTTTCCGCCCAACGTGTTGTGGAAGCGTATTTCGTGCATCGCGACTCAGACGGCGTTTTGCCCCAAAGGATAAGCGTCAGATTGTATCCGAGCCTTCCAGAGAGCCGCAATGAAGAAGGACTCGCGATGTATTGGACTGGGCATGTCATGTGCGACCCAGCTAGTCCTAATTGACGGTCTTCGCATCCGCCGTTAGAGTCCTAGATTCTCGTTCAAGAGGTGCAACGATGAACCGCTTCGTGTTGGGCAGTGGCCTCGTGGGTATTCTGGCGCTCTCGGGAGTCGCTTTTGCGCAGGAAAAGCCGGCCTCGGATGCGGCCAAGCTGCTCACGCCGGAAGCATCTCTCAATTTGCGTTCCATTTCCGATTTGCAATTCTCGCCAGACGGCGTGCGAGTCGCCTTCGTCGTCGCGGAACCACCCAAGGCAGAACGTCGTGCGCGCCATGTCTGGATTTATGAGAAGGAGTCTGGCGCGGTCCGGCAATTCACATTTTCCGCGAAGGACGAATCTTCGCCCCGCTGGTCTCCCGATGGGAAGCAGATCGCGTTTCTTTCGAATCGCGACGACCAGCAGCAAATTTACGTAATGCACGCGGATGGAGGCGAAGCCTCAGCCGTAACCAAAGGCAAGCGCAGCGTGCATAGTTTTGCGTGGTCTCCCGACGGCAAACAAATTGCCTATGTTGCTCCGAATGCCAAAAGTGACGCCGAAGAAAAGAAGGATAAAGACAAAGATGACGCGCACGTCGTGGACAAAGACGATAAACAACCCCGGCTGTGGCTACTCACATTGGCTACCAGCGAGGCCAAAGCGCTAACGGACGCCAAATGGGAAATAAGTGAGCTTGCCTGGCTAAAGACCGGCGACCGCCTCATTGTCAGCGCCACCGATCATCCGGAATCCGACCAGGAGACGCATCGCATTTTTTCCATCTCCATTCCGGACGGTTCGCGGCGGCTGATTTTCACACCGCACGGTCCGTTTCACGAATTGCAATTGTCGCCCGACGGGGCAACGGTCAGTTACGTTGGCTCGCGCGTGGATGGTCCGTCGCCGCACGACCTCATGCTTCTGGACGTCGACAAGCGGGCCACGCGTAATCTCACCGGCGCGAGCCTCGACCGCGCCATCTCCGAATATCGATGGATGAAAGACGGCTCCATGCTCGCGCTCTACGCGGACGGCTTCCGAAACAAACTCGTTGGTTTTTCTCCCGAAGGCATGAGCAAAATTCCGGCGAATCCGCCGTCCTGCAATGTCAACGCCTTCGCCGTTTCCGACGCCGGCGACGTTGTCTTCACGGGTCAGTCCGCCACGATGCCTCCCGAACTCTGGCTGTGGGATCAGAGAAATTCGCCACAACAAGTTTCTCATCTCAATGATTCCTGGAAAAAGTTCACGCTCAGCCCGCCAGAATTTTACAAATACAAATCATTCGACGGGCTCGAAATCGAAGCGGCCCTCCTGAAACCCGCAGGCGCCGATGGAAAATCCAAGCTGCCGCTCATCGCATTGGTTCATGGCGGACCTACCGGCAACTGGCAAGACTCCATCGAAGTCTGGGGCCAGCTCCTCGCCGCGCGCGGCTACGCGGTTTTCTATCCCAACATTCGCGGCTCAGTAGGTTATGGCCAAAAGTTCATCGAGATGAACCGCGGCGATTGGGGCGGCGCCGACTTCAAAGACGTGATGTGGGGTGTCAAGGATCTCATCGACCGCGGCATCGCCGATCCCGCGAAACTTGGCATTGGCGGATGGTCTTACGGCGGCTACATGGCCGAATGGGCGATCACACAAACGAACGACTTCAAAGCCGCCGTCTCTGGCGCGGGCCTCTCCAATTTGATCTCCGAGTACGGAAGCGAAGAACACCCTTCTTACGACGAATGGTTCTACGGCGTGCCCTACGAATCAGATAGCCTCGTAAAATTCCTGAACAGCTCTCCGTTCACGCAGCTCAAGAACGCAAAGACGCCAACACTCATTCTTCAAGGCGAGACCGACACAACCGATCCGCCCGACCAAAGCCAGGAGTTGTATCGCGGATTAAAACACTACGGGGTGGAGACCGAGCTCGTCATGTATCCGAGAGAACCACACGGTCTCCGCGAGGAAAAACATCTTCTCGATCGTCTCAATCGCATCCTCGCCTGGTATGACGCGCACTTCAAGTAGCTGGGACCCGAAATAGAGTCCTCGTTGATTGCGAGCAATTGCCGCTGTTCCGCGACGGGAGCCTTTACTTCTGGCTCCCAACAGTTTGGAGTTTCGAGAGTTTCGCGATAGGCGGAAACGATTCCAGCATCGTAACGATGCGTTCCGGCACACTTGCGCCGGTGCGCAGCGCATTGGCCATGAGTTGCACGGCCTGCCCGGCCATCGGGGGCGTAATCACCGTGGCAGTCAGCGAGCCGGCGCGAACCCATGCTTGACCAGTCATCAGCAACCCGTCGGTGCCTGTGAACGGCAGGCTCAGCCATTTTTCCCGTTCCAGTGGATCACTTATTTCCTTGAGAGCTTTTCTCGCACCCATGGCCATCGCATCATTTTGGGCCGCCACAGCTACAATGCTCAATTTGCTCGATCCACCCAGTTTCAACCAAGTCGCCAAGCTACGGTGACCGCTCTCTTCCGTCCATTTGCCTCGCAGCAACGTGACGCGCAGATTTTTCGGGCAAATGGCTTCGAACCCCGCTTTGCGGTCTTTCACCGTCGCGCTTTCCGTGGGACCAATGATGTACAAAACAGCGCCACCCTCGGGAACCAGCGCAGCTAACTGCCGCGCCTGAATCCTCCCAATTTCCGTGTGATCGCTTGTCACAATAAAGATTGGCAACTTTGAGCCTCGCCGCAACTCCGCGACATATCCGGCGTCGTGGTTGACGAGACCCCAGGCGATCCCCGCCTCGACCGCTGCTTTGGCCACCTGCGGCAGTCCTGTTCCGCCCGCAGGTTCGACGATAATGCCGTCCGGCCGCAGAGTGGGTTGAGCTTGTATGGCCTTGAGCACTTGCGTGCTCTGCGTGATCGTATCGCCGTCGGCGTACACAATCTCAAGGTCGATTCCGAGTTCGCGCGCAGCCGTCTCCGCTGAAGCCGCTTGCGGGAGTTGGTAGTCGTTGTTTTTGGTGATCAGTGAAACGAGGAATCGCAGCTTCTTCACGTGGCGGGGCTCCCAAGTTGCGCCTTGCCGTTCTCTTTCTGCTTGTCTGCATCTTACGGCGATTGATGCTCACGGGGGTCGAGAATCACCACTTTTGGTTACAACTTGGATAGCCCTAGGAACCGCGCCCGGGAGTTTCTCGGCTGATCGAGAAGACGTTTGCGAAGCGCACTCATTGTGGTCGGCCACAATCGAACACCATCTGTTGCGTAGCCCTTTACACTCCACAACGCTCGTGGTAATCTTTTTCCCCGTACCGCCATCCACGCGCCAGGCGGCTGGGCCTCTGACTGAGAACCTGCCACACGTTTGTCTAAGCGACCGCAAACCGGTCGACTTGTCGCTCGAAAGCCCCTCCCCCGAGGAACAATGCGCCGTCTCTTTACGCGCGTTTTGCCCTTGGCCCCTGTTGTGCAGCGAATATTCGCAGTCTGCGTCGAACTATTTGAGGGCCGGGAAGCGCGATTGACGACAAAAAGAGGACATCTTGCTTAAGCTACGAAAAGTGGAAATTGTTGGCTTTAAGTCGTTTTCTGACCGCACCGTCGTCACCTTCAGTGGTTCCGGCACAACGTGCATCGTCGGGCCCAACGGCTGCGGCAAATCCAATGTGGTCGATGCCATCTCCTGGGTGCTCGGCGAACAGAGCCATAAGTCCCTCCGCGCCGGACGCATGGCCGATTGTATCTTCAACGGCACGGTTAAGCGGCCGCCGCTGGGCATGGCGGAAGTAACCATCACCATGGAAGACGCCGAACTGGCCGAAGCCGCGCGGTTCGTTCTCGAAAGCGCAATGATCGAGGGCGCTGGCGAGGGCGCGACCCCTCTCTCCCCTGTCACGAATGGCGATGCTATGCCTGGTGATGATGCGAACTTACAGATTCTCTCGCTCGACCCCGCGACGGCCCCCGAATCGCAGCAAGAACTAGTTGGATCTTCGGACCCAGTGTTCCAGCCCGACGAACCAGCAGCAACTTCTCCCGAATTTCAGAAAGTAAAGCGCCGCAAGAAGGGTGCCGACAAGCCGGTCCTCGCCACCAAGCCAGGCGAAGTCGTGGTCACGCGCCGTCTGTACCGCTCCGGCCAAAGCGAATATCTGATCAATGGCCGCATCGCACGCCTCCGCGATATTCAAGAAATGTTCATGGGTGTGGGGCTCGGTCCCGATTCCTACGCCATCATCGAGCAGGGCCGTATTGGCCTGATCCTTTCCACCAAACCGATGGAGCGCCGCGCCATCATTGAAGAAGCCGCGGGAGTCACAAAATTCAAGACCAAGAAGCGCCTCGCGGAAGCCAAACTCGAATCCTCGAAGCTCAATCTTGCGCGCGTGAACGATATCGTTGTCGAAGTGGAAAAACAGCTCGGCTCGCTGAAGCGCCAAGCCTCTAAGGCCCGCCGTTACGCCGAGATTCGCGACCAAATGCGCGGCATCGTCCGCCAGATGCTCGCCGGAAAAGCCCGCGAACTGGACGCGGAAGCGGACCGCATCGCCAAGCAACTCACCGAACTAACCGCCGCGGAAACGCAGCACGCGCAGACCATTCAGCAGCAGGAGGGCGAACAAGATCGCCTCAACCAGCGCATCTACGAACTAGACGCCGAAATTCGCCAGAATCAGAATGTGCTGAACCTCACCGCTCTGGAAGTCGATCGCACAGAGAACCGCATCAGTTTCAACCAACAACGCGCCACGGAACTTGGGTCGCGGCGCACACAAATCTCCTCCGAAATGGCCGAAGCTGCCGCGCAAGCGACGGAGTGGCAAGCTCGCAGCACCACGCAGCAGCTTGCGGTGACTTCACTCCGGGAAGAGTCCGGCGTCCTCTCCGGGCGCGTCGAAGAACTTGCCGTGCGAGCGGAATCGCGCGCCACTCAGATTCAGGAATCCGAAGCGCGCATCGAAGCCTTGCGCCGCTCCGCATCGGAAGCCGGCGATAGCCTGCTTCGTTTGCATGGCGAACAGAAACAAGCCGAAGAAGCACTCGTCCATCACCTCGAGTCGTTGCGCAAACGCGAAACGAGCGAGCACGAACTCCTCGAAACTTCCATTCGCATTCGCGACGAAGCCGATCAGGCGGCCTACGACTGGGAAGCCGCGAGCGGCCAGCTCAACGCCCTGACCCAAAACGCTGCAACCCTGCAAACCCGCATCGCGGACTTGCGCCAGCAACGCGAGACCGCGACGCAGAAGGCGGACGTCCTGCGCGATTCTCTCTCCGGCGTTCGCGCGCGCCATGAAACGCTCACACAAATTCTGAACGACCGCTCCTACACCGCCGATGCCGTCCAAAAGCTCTTCGCCGCCAACGAACGCGGAGGCGGCCAGAGCTTCCGCGCCGTCGGCGTTCTCGCGGATTATGCAGAAGTCGAAGAACAGCACGAAGCCGCCATCGAACAATATCTTCGCGATGAACTTGAGTACGTCGTTGTGGAAACCTATGACCACGCTCGCGCCGGCGTTTCCTTGCTCCGTGATGAAGTCGGCGGTCGCGCGACTTTTTTCGTCGATTCGCTGCGCAACTTGCGCCTGGCCGAATACGAGCCGATCATTAACTTCCACATCGAAGACGGCGTAATTTCCCGCTTGGACAAACTGGTCGGCTTCCGCGATCCCCTGGGCGCCGCCGCCAAGCAGTTTCTTCCGCGCCTGCGTTCCGCCTATTTGACGAACAGCTCGACGGCTGCTGAAACGCTGGCACGCGACAATCCGCAGTTCGCTTTCGTTGCGCCCGACGGCACTTGCTACCAGGGTCGCATGGTAACAGGCGGCCGTGCCGATGAAGCCGGCCCGCTCGGCATGAAGCGCGAACTCCGAGCCCTCGACGCCGAGGTCTCGCATCTCGAGCATGAAATGAGCGAAGCGCAAGCCGCGCTGGCGCAAGTGAGCACGGAACTGCGCGAAGCAGAGCAGTCCCTCGAACAGATTACGCTCCAGCAACGCGATGCCGAGCGCAACGTTTTCTCCGCCACTCATCGTCACGAGCACATGCAAACCGAACTTGCGCGGCTCGGCCTCGAACTTACCGTTTGCCAGAACGAACTGCTGCGCCTCCGCAAAGACTCCGAAGACGCAAGAATGCGTGCCGAACGCGCGAAGCATCAACACGCTGCCGCGGCCATCAGCCGCGCGGAAGCAGAAACCGAGAGCACGCGGCTCGTCGAACAACTCACGCAGCTTCGCGGCTCTGTGCAGACCGAGCAGAACGAACTTGCAACCGCCCGCGCTGAACTCGCCGCCCTCAACGAACGGCTTTCCGCCGCCGAAGCTCTCGCCGCGCGTTTACAAGAAGAGCGCGCGGAACTCGATCGGCGCGAAACCGCACTTCTACAGCAGGAATCTTCGATTTGGGATGAGACCGCCGCTCTGACCAAGCAAAGTGAAGATCTCGCGCAACAACTCGAAGGACTACGCGGCGAAAAACTTCGTCTCGAGATCCGCCAGCGCCAGCTCGAGCAGGAGTGGGACAACGGCCGGACGCGCGTCACACAAATGGAAGATCATCTGCGCGCTGGCCGGCAGTCGCTTCAGGAGCTTCGCGAACAGCGCGGCCACGCGGAAGTGGATCACGCCCGGAACGATTCAGACCGCCAGCATCTCCGCGAAACCTGCATGACGGAGGTCAATGCGCAGCCCGAGGATCTCATCGCCACGGAAGCCGCCTTTATGACCGGCGAAGAACTGGCCGTCGCGGAAACGAATTACCGCGACATGAAGGAGCGCATCGAAGCCATGGGCCCCGTCAATATGATGGCGCTCGAAGAGTTCAACGAGTGCGAGCAGCGCTTCACGTTCCTGACGCGCGAGCGCGACGACCTTCTCAAATCCATCGCCGACACGCAGCAAGCCATCGCTGAACTCGACTTGGTCTCCCGCGAGAAATTCGAGCAAGCCTTCAACGCCATCAACCATAACTTTTCCGAGGCGTTCCACACGATTTTTGGCGGTGGCATGGCGGAGATGCGTCTAACCGAGATCGACAGTTCCGGCGACGCCGGCATCGACGTGGTCGCTTCCCCTCCCGGCAAGCGCATGCAAAACGTTCTCCTGCTCTCCGGCGGAGAAAAAGCCATGACCGCGCTCGCCCTGCTCATCGCCATCTTCCGCTATCAACCGAGCCCGTTTTGCATTCTCGACGAGGTGGACGCACCTCTCGACGAAGCCAACGTCGGCCGCTTCACCCGCCTGGTGGGTGATATGAGCGGCCAAACGCAATTCATCATCGTCACTCACAACCGCAAAACCATGGAGACCGGCTCCGTTCTTTACGGCGTCACCATGCAGGAGCCCGGCGTCTCCAAGCTCGTCAGCGTCCGCTGGGAAGGCGACGAAGCGCCTGCCCCCAAACAAAAAGCAGCTTCAGCCGCCTAAGCACCAAAGAGACCATCCTCAGATGCAACGCGAGAGCGTTTGCGCTAGAATCCACTCCGCGGCGGAGAAATCGAGACCAGTCCATGCACTCTGCAGTTCCGCGGACCTGCGCCGCGTTTGTATTCCTTTCTTTTTCCGTCATTTTTCACAAGCCTCAAAATCCATCACAAGGCCCTCCCGCTGGCGAAGCGACCGCCGAGGAGCGCGTCTGGCTCGCTGTCGAAGAACAACCTCGAGGCCAGCTTCGTATCGAGCCAATCGCGACGGTTAACGAATCCAATTTGACCCCGGTGCAGACGAGTTGCCTCTCCGACGAACAAAATTCAGAGAACTTTGCGGCACAATATCTGCAGCCGGGAAAAAAGTATGCGCTGCTCTTTGGCGGAGCTCCAATTGGAGAAGGCCAACTAGGCGAAAGGAATCGCGATTCCACCACAGCGAGCTTGACGTACACAGGCACGGTGAAAATTCGCGGCCAGGTGCGCGCCCTCGCAACCAACGCCGAGCAAAGCGACTTCCGAGTTGCGTCGCGCGAACCGGCCGCCGCCGAACAACGTGCCAGCGCACTCGCCCTTGCTCGCGAAATCTTCAGCGAACATGGAATCCCCGAAGCCCTGCTGCCTAACGTCCGCGCTGAATACGTCACTCGCACTTATCTAGCGCCTTCCCCGCAGCCCAGCCTGATCGGGTCCTTCTCTCTCGATACTGGCGACAACGAAGGCCTTGTTCACACCATATTTTTTGTGGCGAACCACCCCGGCGAGAAGCTCATTCCAGAACTCCTCTGGCTGCACCTTTCTGAGACCGAAACGGATGAAGAACATCTCCGTTTCGTCGATCACGCCGACTTGTTCGGGAACGGTCAGGACGAACTCGTCACCAAGCTCGTCTCTCTCGAAACTCAGACTCATCGCTATCTGATTTTTCGCAGAACTAGAGACGGCGCCCATTGGGAACAAGTCTTCAAAACGGAAACTCTTGGCTGTTCGTCGTAAGCCGACAAAAAAACAAATCTTTAGCCTCACAATACTTCAAAAGATTTCCTCTGTGCGCGGCTTCCCCTCGACGAGCCACTGCGTTAGAATGCTCCGCACCTTCGGGGAGAAACTTTTCTGTGGCTGCCAGTCCTGTGAGTCGCATCATTCAAGAAACGCATTTCGCCGGTCTCACTCCCGCGGCGCGCGGGAAGGTCCGCGATATCTACGATCTCGGAGACAAGTTGCTTATCGTCGCTACCGACCGGCTTTCCGCGTTCGACGTGATTCTCCCGACTCCCATTCCCGACAAAGGCCGCGTCCTCACTCAGCTTTCTCTCTTCTGGTTCGATCTTCTCAAGAACGTCATCCCCGACCACGTCCTGAGCTCCACGGAATTCCCTGCCGCTTTCAACGCCTTCCGCGAGGAACTCGACGGCCGTTCCATGGTCGTTCGCAAGACGCAACCGCTTCCCATCGAATGCGTCGTACGCGGCTACGTTTCCGGCTCCGGCTGGAAAGACTACCAAGCCACCGGCAAAATCTGCGGCATCGTCCTCCCTGCTGGTCTGCGCGAATCCGATCGCTTGCCCGAACCCATCTTTACTCCCGCCACGAAAGCCGCCACCGGCCACGACGAAAACATCTCTTTCGAGCAAGCCGCGTCGCTCATCGGCACAGATCTGGCCGAACGCGTCCGCTCCGTCAGCATCGATATCTACCGCCGCGCCGCAGCCTATGCCGAGCCTCGAGGCATTCTCCTCGCCGACACCAAATTCGAATTCGGCCTTCTCAATAGCACCCTCGGCTCCCGCGACGCCGTCATCTCCCTCATGTGGATCGACGAAGCGCTTACTCCAGACTCCTCGCGCTTCTGGCCCGCCGCTCAATACCAGCCTGGCGGCCCCCAACCCTCTTTCGACAAACAGTTTGTGCGCGATTATCTCGAGCGAATCCGCTGGCCCAAAACCCCGCCCGGCCCGGAACTTCCGCTCGACGTTGTCGCTGCCACGCGTGCCAAATACCGGGAAGCGTATCGCATCCTGGCAGGGCACGAGCTCGACCAATAGCTGCAAACGTAACTGCAAACGGGCCCAGAACAAACTAGAACAAATTCTGCGGAGCGTGCGATCGTGAAAGATCAACTCGAGGGGCTTGTCACACAAATGGTGGATCGGGGCATCCTGTTCGATGAGGCCGTAGGAGAATTCGAGAAGCGTTTTATCAAGCGCGTCCTGGACCGCGCCAACGGCAACCAATCCCGCGCCGCGCAAGTTCTCGGCATTCACCGCAACACGCTCAGCCGCAAGATCGACGAATACAAGCTCGCTTCAAGAAATCACCACTCCCGCTAAACCGGTTTCTCCCAAATCTTTGTAAGGGCGGGCTTTTTACCCTGTAAGGGCCCGGCCCTCTTTATCACGCAGCGCTGTTTAACGAGAGAAGCTTGTCGCCCAAAAGAAAAACGGCCCTCTGGCGAAGGGCAAAGCCAAAGAGCCGTTCGTAGTTTAACCCTCTACAGTCGCTTTACTTGCTTGAAGGCTTCTTCTTCACTGTCTTCTTAGGCGCGGACTTTTCCTTCGGAATGTCCTCTTCGTTCACCTTGCCCTTTTCCCAGTGCAGCATGAACGCCGGGTCCGGATCATAGGAAACCAGTGTTCCCGTAAAGTGAATCGCGCTGTCCTTCTCTACGCGAGCCACATCCGGCTGACCAACTATTTTCACCTCCATGTTCGGCACCGTCGCGGCATCGAACTCCGCGTCGCTGGTCACGAAGGCTACCTTTAGCACGATGGGGTCTCCGGCAACGTTTTCAATCACTTTGCCGGGCACACCGGGAAACTCCAGTCCGCACGCCGCGAGCCAGGTGACTTTGGACTTACCTCCGCCTGCCTTCAGGTCCTCCACCACGGATTTGATGGTCATGTCTTTCCGCACCGCATCCAAGTCCGCGCTGCTCGGGATGTTGTAGCTGGCCGGGCGCTCCGCCGAACTGCCTGCCAGTTGCAGTAGCTCTGCTAGCTCCGCATCCGTCAAGTTTTCGCAAGCGGCCTGCTGGTAGTTCACGATCAACTTTCGCAGATAATCCTTCACCTTCGTAGATTGGGCTTGCGTCGCTCCCTTCGCCGAGACAGCGCGTGCGATCGACCAGAAAGCATCCATGTGCTGTGGCGGGGTCAACGCTTCGTACGCCAGCCCCAACCGGTAACTCGTAACTCCGTCGTCCGGATTCAGCGCCAGCATAGCCTTATAGAAGGGTATTGCCCCGGCGTAATCCTTTACGGCCGCCGAAGCCTGAGCGGCAGTCCCGTTGAAATAAATCTGAATCTGTTTTTTTTGCGCCGCAAACGCATCGTCTGTCATGGTGTCGGGTTTCTTGACATCATCCAGCGCCTTTAATCCGGCAACGGCTGCATCTCTCGCTGCCTTCGCTGTTGCAGGGTCCGCCTGTTGGGCTGGGCTCAGGGCGTTATAGGCAAAGCAGTGCGCGTACAACGCTTGATATAGCACGCCCGCGTCAATTTTACTTCCGAGCCCGACGACCTTGTCCGAGTACTCGATCACCTTCTGATAATTCTTCAGCTGCCCGTAAGCCTGGACGTAGAGCGGATGAACGTAAATCAGCAACGCGGAATTGGGATACTTCGAGACGAAATCATCTAGGCACTTCAACTGCGTGGCGGGAACCTTCTCACTCGCGCAAGCCTGGTACGAGTTGTACTCCGCCATCGTATACGGCTGCTTCCCCGCTCCGGCGTCCTGCCCTCCCGCTGCCGGCGCCTGGGCCTGCGCCATCGCGCTCAGCCCGTTCAATAGAATCAGACAAAGCGCCGCGACAATCGCGAGGCCTGCCACTTTGCGTGTTCCACTCATTCCCACTCTCCTCGCCCGAACTTCAACTCTGGATTTTCCTTGCCGGTTTTTTTTAAAACAGCCTCTGCCAATAATCGCGTTGCTTCAAAGATTGCTTTGGTTCCAAAACTTTGGAATTATAGGGAAAGCCCCAGTCTATCCGCAAGCTGTCATCTCAGGAAAATGCAAAGAGCCTGTGGAAGCATTCCATCCGCCTGGAGGCATCTCTCCGTCTTCCCAACACACCTTCGAGGATCCCAAGCCCTGCGGGAACTGCTCAGACTCCTGGATGGTAAGATGAGTTTCGCACAAAAAAGGTGGCAAGCGAGAGGAAGAATTCAAATGCCTCAAAATGTATCTATAAATTCATCGCCCCAGCAAACCGCCCCGCTCCTCAGCTCCGTCGCCCTCGTCACCGGTGGTAATCGTGGCATCGGTCGCGCCATCGCGCTCCGCCTTGCCCAACTGGGCGCTGCCGTCGCCATCTGCGGCCGCGATCCGCAGGCCCTTACCGCTACCGAGGCTGAGCTCAAGCAATCAGGTTCGCCAGTCCATTCGCAGATCGCTGACGTCTCGCGATCCGCCGATGTAACCGCCCTCGTGGACAGAACTCAGGCCGCACTCGGCCCCATCTCCATCCTGGTCAACAATGCCGGCATTGGGCTTTTCGGTCCGGCCCACGAAAAAACCGAAGCCGATTGGGACCGCGTCCTCAACACAAATCTCAAGAGCGCCTTCCTCGTCTCTCGAGCAGTAGCCCCTGCCATGACCAAGCGCGGCGCCGGCGACATCATTAACATCAGTTCGCTCGCCGGCCGGAACGCCTTCGCTGGCGGCGGCATCTATTGCGCCTCGAAGTGGGGCCTTCAAGGCCTTTCCGCCTGCATGGCCGAAGACCTCCGCGAACACGGCGTCCGCGTCAGCGTCATCTGTCCCGGCAGCGTCGCCACCGAGTTTTCTACACGGAGCTCGAAAGATCCCTCCAGGGTGCTTTCACCAGAAGACGTGGCCCATGCCGTCGAAATGATCGTCACCCAAGGCCCGCGAAGCTTCCTAAGCGAAATTCACCTTCGCCCCGTTCACAAACCCTAAAACGGAGAACGCATGAGCTTCGATCTCTATTTCCAACCCGCCGTTCATGGCGAGCTACTTGAGATTTCAAGGTCCGACCTTCGATCCCTTTTTCCAATCATTGAGGAAGAATCCCAAGCCGATTATTGGAGCATCCGGTACGATATGGTGAACGGATGCCACATCGGAGTGAAGGCATTGCCCTGCGCGGACGGTTCGCCCTCATCTTCACTTTTGTCCTTCCATGTGGAAAAGCCGTGCGCAGATCAGCGCCTCTGGGAGGCGTTGTTTAATGTGCTCAAAAAGCGTCCGATCGTTTTGTATTTCCCCGGAGGGCCGCCAATCGTTGCAAGGGCCGGACTCCGAGCTACGCTCCCCGAGGACGTGATCGGTTCGTTGGGCGAACCGCGATGCGTGAATTCGGCCGCCGACATTCTCAAAATCGTGCACGGGTCCTGAAAGCAGCCGCCGCTCTCGGTGCCGGCCCGGGCAGCAAAGACCGCTGCTCGCTGCGAATTCTTTCCTCTTGACATTAGTCGTCATAACAACTATCGTAGCGCCATGAGTCGCCGCACCATCCCCCATCCAACTCTCCCCGTCGAGGCCCGTATCTTCATCTCCCTTCAAAAGGCCGCCGACTGCCTCGGCCTCGAAGCCGAGCAACTCCTCAAGCCTCATGGCCTCACCGGCACCCAATACAATGTCCTCCGCATTCTCCGTGGCGCCGAACCCGCAGGCCTCCCTTGCAACGGCATCGGGGAACGCATGATTTCTCACGACCCCGACATGACCCGCCTCCTCGACCGCATGGAAAAGCGCGGCCTCATCTCCCGCCAGCGCCAAACCGATGACCGCCGCGTCATCAAAACGCGTATCACTCCAGCGGGTCTAACTCTCTTGAAAGGTCTCGATCAGCCTGTTCGCGAGCTTCACAAGCGTCAGTTCCATCACCTGCCCGCTGCACGCTTAAAGACTCTCGCCGAGCTGTTGGAGGAAGTCCGCGCTCGCGGACCAGAGTAAACGCAGCAAAGTTAAAATCTGCTAGACGCAGCACTCAGTAAAGGAGGCAACACCTATGGGCCAAATTTTCTCTCGCATCGCAGTCGCCGCCGGACTGGCAGCAGTTCTTTCCCTGCCTGCCGCCGCGGCCACTTCCACCTGGCACATCGACCCGGCGCATTCGTCAGCTCAATTTGCGGTCAAGCACCTCGCAATCTCCACCGTTCGAGGCGCATTCACGAAAGTAACTGGCACTCTCCAGTTGGATGACAAGGACATCACCAAATCCACCGTGGAGGTCACGATTGATGCGGGTTCCGTGGACACGCGCGTCCCGGACCGCGACAAGGATCTCAAAAGCGATCATTTCTTTGACGTCGAACACTACCCGACCATCACTTTCAAATCCAAGCGGGTCGAGCAAGTAGCTCCCGGCAAGCTCAAAGTCACTGGCGATCTCACCATTCGCGGCACCACGAAAGAAGTCGTCTTGGATGTGGATGGTCCCACCGCCCCCGTCAAGGATCCCTGGGGCAATCAGCGCGTCGGCGTTAACGCCAGTTCCAAAATCATTCGCCAGGATTTTGGCATCACTTACGGCCCAGGTATGATCGGCGATGAAATCTCCATCACTATCGATGCCGAAATGTTCACGATAGCTGCCAAGTAATCGGCCCCAGCACAATCAAGCCTGCGAACTCGCTGGCGTAGCTCACAGAGGGTTCGGCGTCTCTCGGAGCGAAGAGTTAAGTGTCTCTGCGCTCCGAGTGACCCCGAAAATCGACCACAAACACTAAGTCCCAGTTTGGCACGCACCGTTCACTCGCTTTCGTTCATCTAATCCCTGAAATAAGCTAAGGAAGAAACAATGCACAAGCCAGCTCCGACAAATTTCCCGGTCCACGATCTCATCCGCCATCGTTGGAGTCCGCGCGCCTTCTCTGACAAGCCCGTTGACCGTGAGATTCTCGCAAGCCTGTTCGAAGCCGCGCGCTGGGCTCCCTCCAGCAACAATGAGCAGCCCTGGGCCTACTTCGTCGCCACGAAAGACAATGCGGAAGACTTTGCGAAAATGGTGGGTGTACTGGTGGAGTTCAATGCCGATTGGGCTAAGAACGCACCGGTGCTCCTCCTCGCCGTCTCGCGCCTCAAGTTCCCGAACGGCAATCCAAATCGCAACGCTTTTTACGATACCGGCGCCGCGACCGCGTTGCTCAGCGTCGAAGCTACTGCCAGAGGTCTTGCCGTTCACCAGATGGCCGGATTTGATCCCGCCAAAGCCAAACAAGTCTTCGAAATTCCCGAGGACTGCGAGCCCATCGCCGCTATCGCCATTGGCTTTCCGGGCGATCCGAGCTCCCTCTCTCAAAAACTGAAAGATCGTGAAAACGCACCACGAACACGCAAGCCTTTAACGGAATTTGTCATGTCAGGCCGCTGGGGGCATACTTCTCCTATCGTCTCTAAATAATCGGTTACACGAACAATAGAGGAACCAGCCCGGCAAAATGCACCGCACTCTCGAGTTTCTTCTCCATCACGGTTACGTCGTCTTGCTTGCCTGGGTCTTCGCCGAACAAGCGGGTGTGCCCGTGCCTTCGCTTCCGCTACTGCTAGCCGCAGGCGCGCTCGCAGGCTCTCATCAACTGAATATTTTTGCTTCGCTCTTCGTGGTCACTTTTGCGGCGGTTTGTGCCGATTCGCTCTGGTATCAACTCGGCCTCCGCAGAGGCATCAAAGTCCTTCAATTCCTTTGCAAGATTTCCATCGAGCCTGACTCTTGTGTCCGCCGCACCGAAGGCGTTTTCTCCAAGCAGGGCGCACGCTCTCTGGTTTTCGCCAAGTTCCTTCCTGGCCTCAGCACGGTTGCTCCGCCACTGGCCGGTGTCTTCCAGATGCGCGCGAGGCGCTTTCTGCTTTTCGATTCCGCTGGCTCGATGCTCTGGGGAGGCACGTTCCTTGGCCTCGGCTACCTCTTCAGCGGCCAGATCGAACGTATCGCCGAACGCGCCGCTTCCCTCGGCGGCGGGCTCGTCGTAATTCTCGTTGCCGCGCTCGCATCCTATCTCGGCTACAAATTCCTAGCGCGCAAACGCTTCTTGCGTGCGCTTCGCATCGCGCGGATCTCCGTCGAAGAATTGAAGCAAAAGATCGACGCCGGCGACGACCTCGTCATCGTCGACCTGCGTCATTCCATGGATTTCGAAGCCGACCCCGAAACCATCCCCGGCGCCTTCCGCATGGACGCCCAGGAGCTTGAACAGAAGAACGATCTCCTGCCCCACGATCGTGAAATCATTCTGTATTGCACTTGACCAAACGAAGCCACCAGCGCCCGTGTGGCGCTCCTCCTCAGAAGACAAGGCATCACCCGTATTCGCCCCCTCGAAGGCGGCCTCGAAGCTTGGCGCGAACACAAATATCCCGTCGCCAATATTAAACTCACTCAAATCTCCACTCAGATTTAACTTTGCGGCTTTAGATCTAAACTCTGGATTTACAACCGCGGCAGGACGATCCCGCTCTGCGCCTGATACTTCCCCTTCTTATCCTTGTAACTCACTTCGCAATCTTCATCCGACTCGAAGAAAAGCACCTGGCACAACCCTTCATTCGCATAAATCTTCGCAGGCAAAGGCGTGGTATTGCTGATCTCCAGCGTCACAAACCCCTCCCACTCCGGCTCAAATGGCGTAACGTTCACGATAATCCCGCACCGCGCGTACGTCGACTTCCCCAAACAAATCGTCAAAACATTCCTCGGTATCCGGAAATATTCCACCGACCTCGCCAGCGCAAATGAATTCGGCGGAATCAGGCACGCATCGCCCTTAAATGGCACCAGCGACCTCGGATCGAAATGCTTGGGATCCACAATCGTTGAATTCACATTCGTGAAAATCTGAAATTCGTCCGCCACGCGGATGTCGTATCCATACGACGAAACTCCATAGCTGATCACGCCTTCGCGCACCTGCCGGTCCGTGAACGGCTCGATCATCTTGTGTTCGAGCGACATTTTGCGGATCCACCGGTCTGGCTTAACGGACATCCATGCCTCCTCAATCATCCAATAAAATTTGCAGCGTCAAAAGAAAGTGCGTAAAACAAAGTTCGCCAAAAGGAAGGACAGTGTAGTGTACCCATCTCGTCTTGACAACCTGCGGCGCAGCCTCTAGCATTTGCCACAGAAGCAGGAGGCGCGTGTGATCAAGCTGGACATCGTGAATGCGGTTGTCGCCAAAACTCTCATCAGCCGCACCAAAGCCGAGCAAGCCGTCGAAACCGTTTTCGATTCCTTGAAACAAGCCCTCGGCCGCGGTCAGCGCATCGAACTCCGCCGCTTCGGCGTCTTCAGCGTCAAGCCCCGCAAAACCGGCATCGGCCGCAACCCCCGCACCGGCGAAGAAGTCAGCATCCCTCCAGGCAAAGCCGTCCGCTTCAAACCCGGCAAAGAACTCCAAGGCATCGAAGCCGCAAAAAAGACGGCTTAGTCCAACTCCGCGCTCCATCCAATCGTCACTCTATCCTTGGCACTTGCAATAACCTGCTAAGACACGAGTGACACCTCCTGTTGACATCCGACCCAAGCAAGAGTACGTTCGTGTCGGATGCCTTCCCAAAACACCGGCAACGAGAAAGAAGCCTTGCTCCAAGGCACTTTGGATTTATTGATCCTGCGCACACTCGTCCTGGGTTCCCGCCACGGTCAGGGAATCGCTCGCTTAATCCAAAGGCAATCCGATGAGGTTTTTCTGGTGGACCACGGCTCGCTCTATCTCGCTTTGCAACGGCTCGAAGACAAGGGCTGGGTCAAAGCCGCTTGGGGTGTATCGGAAAACAATCGCAAAGCGCGCTTTTACACGCTCACGGCCAAAGGCCGCAAGCAGCTTGCACAAAAGACCAGCCAGTGGCGCCGCGTAGCCAAAGCGATTTCCAGAATTCTTGCCCCCGGTGAAGCAGGGGTATAGGCAATGTTCTGGCGCAAAAAACGTCCATCCAACGATTTCGCCCAGGAAATCAATTCGCATCTGGCACATGAAGCAGACGATCTCCAGCAAAATGAGAGACGACGCGCCGATGCCGAAGCCGCCGCTCGTCGATCTTTCGGAAACGTCACCTTGCTTCAAGAAGCATTTTATCAGCGCGGCCGATGGCTTCTCTGGGATCAGCTCTCGCGCGATTTTCGTCACGCTTTCCGCTTGTTCTGGCGTCGCCCCGGATTTAGCGCCGTTGTCGTCCTCACGCTGGCCCTGGGCATCGGTTCAAACACCGCCATCTTCAGCGTGATTAACGCCGTCCTCCTCCGCCCTCTTCCCTACAGGGAACCCGCTCGCCTAGCCATGCTCTGGTCGGAGGATCCCGCCCACAACGTCCAGGAAGGCCGTGTCTCGCTTCTCAATTTCGCCGATTGGAAAGCCCGCAGCCGCACGTTTGAGGACATGACGCCCTTCATCGGACAAACTTTTCTTTTAGGCAGCAAGGACGGTCCTCCAGAACGCATGCGCTCCGCTCGCATCTCTGCTAATTTCTTCCCGTTGCTGGGCGTCGAGCCGATTCTCGGACGTGTGTTTTCCCCAGACGAAGAAAGCCGCGGTGAATCCGTCGCTGTGCTTAGCTACGGACTCTGGCAGCGCCGTTTCGGCGGCTCCTCTCAAGTCCTCGGCTCTGACCTAATCCTGGATGCCCGCAAGTCACGCATCATCGGCGTGATGCCCGCCTCATTCCAATATCCATTCGCCGATACACAAGTCTGGGAGCCAATGACCGCTCATCCCTACTGGGCTGCCCGTGATCGCGCCAGCCCGCGTTCCTCTTCCATCTGGTACGCGCTCGGCCGCATCCGCCCTGGCACCGGCTGGCAAGAAGCGCAATCCGAACTGACAGTCATTGGTCGCCAGCTCCAATCCGAGCATCCCGAAAGCAAAAACCTACCCGGCATTCGTGTCGTTCCTCTTTACACGCAAACCACCGGCCGCATCCGGCTTTCGCTCATCGTGCTTTTCGGTTCCGTGGTTCTGATGCTGCTCATCGCGTGCACCAACGTCGCCAATCTTCTTCTCGCTCGCGGTTCAGCGCGCGAGCGAGAGTTCTCCGTCCGCAGAGCGCTAGGCGCAGGCCGTGTGGCGTTCACAGCACAGCTCTTGACCGAGAGCCTCGTGCTGTCGGTCGCCGGAGGCTCGCTCGGGCTCGCTCTTGCAGCTTCCGGATTGAAAGCTCTTATCGCGTTTGGGCCACGAGACATCCCCCGCTTGGAGGAAGCCCATATCGATCCGCACGTACTTCTGTTCACACTTTGTCTTTCTCTCTTTGCTGCAACAGCATCTGCCCTCTGGCCCGCCATGCGATCCGGCACAGCTCTCGCTCGAAGCCGCGGGTGGAATACCATCGCGGACCGCAGCATCCGCAATGTTCTGGTAGTCGTGGAATTTTCCATCGCGCTTGTTCTTTTGGCTGGCGCCGGCCTCATGCTCCACAGTTTCGTTCTCCTCCAAAGCGTAAATCCAGGCTTCCGCCCCGAAAAACTTCTGGTCATGCGCATTGATCTCCACATCGGGAAAACCGCGGACCAGCAGGTCGCCTATTTCCGCGAAGCCATTGAGCGCGCCCGATTCGTTCCGGGGGTCCGCTCAGCCGCCGCCATTACTGACTTACTCCGATCGGACCCTGAAGACTCCGTCGAGATCGAAGGCCGCCCTCCGCAGCAAAATGCCCCCTGCGATGACGGAATCGCTGGCCCATTTTTCGAAACCGCCGGCATCCCGCTCAAACAAGGCCGCTTTTTTTCAGACCAGGATCGACGCGACTCCCCTCCCGTCGCCATCATCAACGAAACCATGGCGCGGCTCTACTGGCCTAACGATGATCCCCTAGAAAAGCGCTTCCGCTTCCCCAGCCAGCAACCCAACCCCTGGATCACCGTGGTCGGCGTCACCGGCGACATGCACCGCCAAGGCCTGGAGAACCAGGTAGCACCGCAAGTCTTCCGCCCACACGCGCAGGAAACCGACGACATGCTCGATGTCATCGTGCGTACCTCTTCAGACCCGCAAACCATCGCCCCCTCCGTGCAAAGCGCAATCCAGTCCCTGGACAAAACTGTAGCGAGATTCAACGTGACTACGGTGGACCAACTGCTTGGTGAACAAACCGCCTCGCGGCGTTTTCAAACCTCTTTGCTCGGCCTCTTTTCGCTGGCCGCTCTGCTCTTATCCGCAATCGGCATCTACGGCCTCATGCACTTTTTTGTGGCCCAGCGCACGAATGAAATCGGTGTCCGCATGGCCCTCGGCGCGCGACAGAGCAACATCCTCGCACTTGTCTTCCGCCAGGGCCTGACACTCGCCGCCATCGGCATCGTCACTGGAGTCCTCGGCGCATTTGCACTCACGCGCCTTCTCTCAACTCTCCTTTATGGCGTCACTCCCACTGACATCGCCACCTTCGCAACCGCTCCCGCCATCCTCCTTGGCGTGGCCTCGCTCGCCTGCTGGATCCCCGCCCGCCGCGCCTCCCGAATCGACCCCATGCTCGCCCTGCGCCACGATTGACGCCCTTCTCACACTTATCCGTTGCCGATGTTTTCACCCGCTGGCGCAAACTCATCGAATTGTGCTGTACTTGTATTTGCAAATCTCTTTTGATCGTCCAAACTTTTTGTGAGCACGCCACCCTATGATTCCACTGTGGATACGTTCCCGGCTCCCGCCGATTGGCGCGATCTTCCCCCGCGTGCGCAATTTTACATCCCCGTTCTTCCGCGCCCGTCTGTCAAATCCTTGCTTCTTGCCGTGGCGCTCTTTCTCCTCACGCTCTGCACCTGCCTGGCCGCGGGCACCCAATTTGCCATCGCCTATGCCCACAACCAAGCCGCTTCCCTCGACGAATTCCTCCGCGCTTTCACTCTCTTTTACAAAGATCCCTCGGCCCTACTCGCCGGCTTACCTTTCGCCGCCACTCTGCTAACCATTCTCCTAGCCCATGAACTAGGCCATTTCTTTGCCTGCCGCCACCATCACATTCATTCCAGCTATCCGTTTTTCATTCCCTTCCCGTCGCTCATCGGCACTTTCGGTGCCTTCATCCTCATGCGTTCTCCCATTCGCACCACCCGCGCTCTATTCGACGTCGGTGCCTCCGGCCCTCTAGTCGGTTTCGCCTTCGCCGCTCCCGCGCTCCTGTACGGCGTACTCCATTCCACCATCGTCCCTGCAATCGCTCATGCCGATCCCAACCAAAACACCGTCATCTTCGGCACGCCTCTCCTTCTCCGCCTCCTCGACGCGCTATTTCATCCCGGCGTTAGTCCCCATATTTTGCTGCTTCCCCCCGTAGGCCGCGCCGCCTGGGTCGGCCTCTTCGCCACAACGTTAAACCTTCTCCCCGCCGGACAGCTCGACGGTGGCCACATCCTCCGCTCCGTCAACGCGCGCCTCCACCGCTTTTCCACCCTCCTTCTCCCGCTCGTCCTTCTCCCTCTTGGCTATTTCTTCTGGTACGGCTGGTTTGTTTGGGCCGCCCTGCTCTTCGGCCTCCGCTTCCTCCGCATCGCCCCCATCTACGATCCTTTACCCCTCAACCCGCCACGCCGCTTCGCCGCCTTCTTAACCCTGCTCATCTTTATCCTATGCTTCATGCCCGCCCCCCTCATCGGCCTTTAACCTGAAGATATTTATTGACAGAGTTATACCTTCGGTGGTATTCTCTTACTCGGATAATCAGACTCAGTCAACCTTCGCCGCCGCCTTCCAGGCGGCTATTTTTTTGCCCACTCGAGCCCAAACCCACGCCCGAATGTTAACGCTCAATAGTCAGGTCTGATCTTCGGTCCGCTCTCTAACAGGTTGCCAGATTCGCGATTAAACGAGCTTCAGTAAGAGTGTGCTCCTGGCCTGTACGAGGCGTGCGGCAAGTCAAGCATGCCGCAGGATGCCTCGATCAAATCGCATAAAAACGCATTGCTTTAATGTATCAATACGAGCTAATGTGTCGCCCGACGTTAGCTTCCATTTCTAACTGATCCGGACGTGATTACTTTGCGATTTTCTCGTTCGCTTTTAAGGAAGGTGATCCATCGTGAAACGCTCTGCCCCCTCGCACATCCTCTTCCGGTACAGGAGGCGATGGAAAACTTTGACCCGCGCCGCCTACGTTCCAACGGCTGCCTCACTGCCGCTGGCCCAACCCTTCCTGCTGCTTTTGTGGCTTGTGATGGGCGTGTTCCCGGCGTGGGCCCAAACGGGAGCGAGCCTTTCCGGCGTTGTTACGGACCAAGCTGGCGCAGTCCTTCCTGGTGTCGCGGTAACAATCAAGAACGTCGACACAGGTGCAACGCGCACATCCACAACCGACGGCGGGGGCCACTTTCAGGAGTCCGGCCTACCTGCGGGGCGCTTCGCGATTCGAGCGGCAAAACAAGGGTTCGCCGATGAAACGCGCACGGGAATCAGCTTGGCGGTTGGCCAGGACACCACGGTCGAAATTAAGATGCAGCGGAGCAGCCCCGATGCCTGCACGAACGGCCACGAGTTCGCCACCACCGATTGCGCGCTGACCTGGCTCGGCATCACGGTGTACGGGGCCTATGACGTCGGCGTCGGCTACGTTAGCCACGGCTTACCGGTAAACGGCTATAACTATGAAGGCGAATCTCTGGTGAACCGAAACGGCTTTGAACATCGATTCCTCGTCGCACCGAACAATCTACAACAGACGGGTCTGGGCGTCAGGGGCAAGGAAGAGTTTCTGCCTGGCTGGTCCGTTGTGTTTAACGCTTCCACTGGCATCAATCCGAACTCCGGCTTGCTGGCCAACGCGTCAGCCACCCAGACCGCCAACAATGGCCTTCCCAGAGCCAGCTATTCGGAAGCCATCGACGGCGCGCGCGCGGGCCAACCCTTCAATGACGAATACTATGCCGGTATATCGTCCGAGCATTTCGGCACGCTGACCTTCGGTCGCCAGCGCGCGCTCGGCACCGATGCGATGCTCCTTTACGATCCGGCCGGCGGCTCCTATGCCTTTTCCTATATCGGATATAACGGCACGATGGCCGGCGGCGGCGACACCGAGGACTCCCGTTGGGATGACACCCTAAAGTATCGCCTCGCCTATGGCCCGGTTCATTTCGGCGCGATGTATAAATTCGCCAATGGTTCTGCCGGCTGCTTCTCGGGCACCGCAGGCTGGACTGCCGCCACGTGCACGCCGGAAGCAGCGCATAACAACGCCTACGGATTCGACCTCGGCGGAAACTACCGCAAGTTCTCCGCCGACGTCGTCTTCCAACATTACAACCAGGCCATCAGCGTATTGAACCCCTTGCTTGGGCCTCAGAGTCTGGCGGCGCCATATCAGTCGACCACCAACAGCATCAATACAAACAAAATCACCGGGGTCAATCTGATCGACCCGAGCAACACCGTATATGGCATCGTGACCGACAACAACGGCGTTATGGTCGCTGCCAAGTATACGTGGGACCCGTTGAAGTTTTTTACCGGGTACGAATACATCTGGCAGAACAACCCGTCGAACCCGTTGGGCGTTGGCGCCTCGGACCAGGGCGGTTACATCATGAGCGGCGTCGAAGACAACAATCTTGATTCTGAAAAGTTGGTACAGATCTGGTGGACGGGCGCGAAGTACACCTACCGCAGCAAAACCGACTTCACTTTCGCCTGGTATCAACAGCGCCAGAACGACTTCCGTCGACCGCCGACCTGCTCGGTCGCAGCCGGTTTCCGCGCTTCCTGCGCTGGCACCCTTAACGAGGGGTCGTTCTACGTGGATCATCACTTCACGAAGCGTTTCGACGCTTATGCCGGAATTGCGTATTCCTGGGTGAGCGGCGGTCTGGCCATCGCCATTCCTCATGGCCCCGGCGTCCCCTATAACTCCAACAACAACGCTGCTCCGACGATTGGTGGTCGTTTCACCTTCTGATCGCTTCCGCCCTGGAATTGGTACCATCGGGCGGTTTTGACCTGAGACTTGATTGAGAATCAGGCTGATTTCATTTCTCCGGTAACCGCGTTGATCAGCGGACTTTGATGTAGCACTTTGACTTTCTTCCTCATCTGATGAGGAGGAAAGTTCGAAGGAGAAAATAAACAAATGTTTGCGATTACTGGAATCACCGGCCAGGTTGGTGGCGAGGTAGCTCGCAACCTTTTGGCCGCTCGCCAAACTGTCCGGGGAGTGGTCCGTGACATCGGCAACTGCAAAGCCTGGGCGGAGCGTGGCTGCGAATTGGTGGCTGCGGATATCAATGATGCTGCCGCCCTAACAACTGCGTTCCAAGGTGTCGACGGTGTGTTCGTTCTGGTGCCGCCCAATTTCGATCCGTCGCCTGATTTTCAGGAAGCAAGAAAAATAGCCGCCACGTTGAGTCGGGCGCTCGACGCTGCGCGGCCGGGCAGAGTTGTATATCTGTCGACTATCGGTGCGCAGGCAACCCGCTCGAATCTGCTCTCACAACATACGATCATCGAGCAAGCGCTCGGAAATTTGTCCGTGCCAATCACTTTTATGCGGCCAGCATGGTTCATGGAGAATTCTAGCTGGGACGTCGCCCCGGCCAAGAACGGCGTGATTCAAAGCTTCCTGCAGCCCGTCGATAAACCGGTACCCATGGTTGCCACTGCCGACATCGGATGCTTAGCTGCTGAACTCCTTCAAGAAACGTGGAACGGCCACCGGGTCGTCGAGATAGAAGGGCCGCATCGAGTGACCCCCAAGGAAATCGCTGCCAGTTTCGCTAGTCTATTGGGCCGTCCTGTGAGAGTGGAACCAGTGCCGCGCGAGACTTGGGAATCGCTCTTCAAATCACAAGGCATGAAGAACCCCGAGCCTCGCATTCAGATGCTCGATGGCTTCAATGAGGGATGGATTGAGTTTGAGGGCAAAAATGTCGGCTCTCGAAAGGGAAAGGTGGCGCTGCAAACCGCGCTCCGGACGCTCATCGAGCGTGAGAGTGGGATGAGAGCCCTCTCCACTACAACTTGAGTTCTCAAAGTCCCGGTTGAACAGGCACGACTAATCGGACAGGTTCCTTCGCTGGCCCGAAAAGTGGTTGCGGGAAGCAAAATATGGGACTCTGTGCGTGTCAACGCCAACGCGGAAGTTGAAGGCTACAATACGGTACAATACGGAGAGACGGCGCAGAGTCGCTCCACACCGAAATTCCACAAGGCACGCGTCTCGATCGCTAAACTCCTTTGGAATCCGCACTCCCAAAAACACGCCTGTAAAGTCTCTGGAATGAACATTTCCAAAACGTTGGACTTAAAACCCTTTGGAATGAACATTTGCAAGAAAACAGGGGAGGGGGAGCCCGGCCAAGTGTTAGCTAACTGGCCCTAGCGGGACAGGTATTCCTGCCTGTCAGCTTTTCACAACTGCCGCGATACGACGCTCAAACAACGGCGGCCTTGCCGCGAGCGGACTAAGTCACTCGTAAACTTTCCATTGACCGCTTCCAGAGTCCAGCTATGATGCATCCCTTGAACACGCGCCCCAAAGTCCGTATGCCACGCGCCGCCACCTGATGCCACCCCTTCTCCGCACCCTGCGTCTACGCGACCTCTTCTTACTCTTCATCGGCTCGGTCATCGGCTCCGGCATCTTTCTGACTCCCGGCCTGATCCTCCGCCAACTAAACGGCTCCGTAGGCTTCTCTCTCCTCGTCTGGATCGCCGGCGGCACCCTCTCTCTCCTCGGCGCCCTAACCTACGCGGAACTCGCCGCCACAAATCCAGAAGCCGGTGGCCTCTACTGCTTCATTCGCGACGGTTTTGGCCGCATCCCCGCGTTTCTCTACGGCTGGTGCCTGTTCCTTGTCATCGCCAGCGGCTCCGTTGCGGCCCTCGCACGCGCCTTCACGGAGCACCTCGCGGAGATCATTCCCCTCGCTGCCGCCGGGAAAACCGTCCTCTCCGTCGCCATGATCGCCGTCGTCACCGCCGTAAACGTCTGGGGCACCCGCAAGAGCTCTAATCTCCAGAACTGGACCACGCTCATCAAAGTCGGCATCATTGTCATCCTTAGCGCCATCCTGCTCTCCCTCGGCCGCCACGCGGGAGATTTGCCTGCCGCCTTCGGCTCAACGCAGCACGGCTTCGGCCTCTTCTCCAGCTTTGGCTTAGCGATGATCTCTGTCCTTTGGGCCTACGAAGGCTGGCAATTCGGCACCTACAGCGCCGGCGAAGTCGTTAATCCCCAAAAGGCTTTCCCACGCGCCTTCCTGCTGGGCTCGCTAGTCCTTGCAGGTCTCTATCTCATCGCGGTAGTCGCCTATCTAGTCGCCCTGGGCCCTGCTGGCGCCACCGCCAGCAACACCATTGCTTCTACCTCCGTCGGCGTCGTCCTTGGACGCAGGGCTGAAGTCATCGTCGCGCTAACAATCCTCATCTCCACCTTCAGCGCCGCCAACAGCGTCATTCTCACGGCTCCACGCGTCTTCTACGCCATGGCCAACGATAATCTCTTCTTCAAAAAACTGGCCGAAGTCCACCCGCGTTTTCAGACCCCCGCAGCTGCCATCGTCGCACTTGGTGTCTGGTCCGCCGTCCTAGCCTGCGCCGGCAAATTCGCCGACTTGATCGGCGGGGTCATCTTCATCGGCTGGATTTTCTACGGTCTCGGCGCTGCCGCCATTTTCCCGCTGCGCCGCGCAGGCAAAAGTCTCGCCATCCCCTACCGCGTCCCCGGCTATCCCTGGACGCCCCTGCTGTTCGTCCTCGCCGCCGCCGCCATCGTAGGCAACGCCATCTTCGTTGCCGTTCTCGACCCAAAACAATTCATAAACCTGGCCATCGCCATAGCGCTCTTCGTTCTAGGCTTGCCAGCCTACTGGTTTTGGCGCAAACGCGCGTCCCCCGTTTCCTAAATTGCCTTGGCATAAGTCACCGTTGTAGGGGCACAGCATGCTGTGCCCGTCTTGAAGTTGTGCTCTGTTTGGCCTGCCTGTCATTTAGGCAGGATGTTTGATGTCTATTGCTACTTCGGGGAAATTCCATCTTGCGAAGCTAACTTCGCCAACCTTCTCGCCGCCGCTTCACGCGCATGGCGAGCCTGCTCGTTCCCAGGGCCGTTCGGCTGCAACTTCAAGTAAGTATCCAGTTCCTGTATCTCGACGCTAAAGTCACCTCTCCGCTCGGCCAAATCCGCCAGCGCAAGATAAGCGCCGGCGAAGCCCGCGTTCCGGAGAAGCGCTTTACGCGCGCTTTTTTCCGCCTCGTCCAGCCGGTTGAGCCGCATCAGCGCCTCACTCAGCACGACGTAACCTTCGGGCCCGGCATACTCCATTTCCAATCCTCTTCGGATGACTATCTCCGCTTCGCCTGGCTTCCCTTCTTGACACAAAAGGTAGCCATATCCGAACTCCGCCAGGGCATACCGCCCGCCACTCAGATCGATGGACGTTTGAAATGCCGTCAGAGCCTCATTATTGTGGCCCAGCGTCGCCTCTGCCAGGCCCAGATGGTAGTAAGCTTCGAAATATCCAGGGAACGATTGCGTGGCCTTTGTGAAGTGGCTAAGACTCCCGGCGGGATCGTTTCTCTGCAAGCGCTCCAATCCTTTTTGGAATTCGCCCTGCGCTTTGCCGGGGATTTTCAACTCCCGTACGGAAACCAAGTAACGGCCCGGCAGAATAGTCCCCGGCCTGGACTTCAGGTACACCACAAGCTTGGCGGAAGGTCCGTCAAGTTGCGCGCTGGTTTGGGCTGCTTCGTACCCCTCTTCGTCAACCGCTATATCGTACGTGCCGCGAGGGAGGTTTTGCACTTTGAAGTGGCCTTCCAGGTCCGTCAAAACGCTGCGAAATATTCCGGCGGCGCGCGATTTAAGGCTTACCGCAACTTGGGTCGCTGGCCGTTTATCCGCCTCCAGGAGTACGGTGCCGGAGATTTCGCCGCCAGCGTTCTCAAAGCTGGAAACTTGTGCCTTAGCACTCGGTGTCCAGACTATGAGCGTGAGGTTCAGAAAAAAACTCAGAAGCAGGAGCAGGAGGAATTTTGCTCCCTGACACGACTTCTCGACTCTTGACACTTCGAGCTGCATCTCGACCTACGGCGCACTTTTGAGGGGGGCCTCGGGAAATTTGGCGGTTGCGGGAGTTAATCCGTGCGGTCGCGAAAAGCTACTTCCATTACCCAGTCCCAGGCTGCGTTCGTGGTTTCGCCAGCGCCGCCGGTGCACCTTAACACCTCAATGCAAACCGTCGCGTGCTGATGAAATTTTCTACCAGGAGAAAAGTCTCTGTCTGTCGCGTTTTGCACATGACCTACGGACTGCCTGCACCGATACCTTCTAATTCGGCTTAAAAGGAGCCATCGTATTTGGAAACTTTTCCCATCCTCGCGGTGTCAAAACAACTATCCTGGGTTTCGCTCGTAGTTTGTCCGCTCGCAGGAAGGCGCCCGATGCTCGAAGCAAGAGGGCTCACAAAGTATTACGGCTCGGTGCTCGCCGTCCAAAGCATCGACTGCAGCCTCGAATCCGGCCAAGTTCTCGGCTATCTCGGCCCGAACGGCTCAGGCAAAAGTACAACCGTCAAGATGCTCATCGGCCTTCTGGAACCCAGCAGCGGCCAGGTTCTGTTCAACGGCAAAAACATCCAGCAGGATTTAGTCGGCTACCGCAAACACCTCGGCTATGTCCCGGAAGAAGCAAATCTTTATCCTTACTTGACCGGCTACGAATATCTCGAACTAGTCGGCACGCTCCGCGGCATGCAGCAGCAGCGCTTGAAATCAAAAATCGATTCCTTCCTCGAACTCTTCTCTCTCTTTCCTCATCGCCACGTGTCTCTCAGCTCTTATTCCAAGGGCATGCGTCAGCGCATTCTTCTTATTTCCGCACTCATGGACAATCCCGACGTGCTCATCCTCGACGAGCCGCTCTCCGGTCTCGACGTCACTAGCGCTCTCATTTTCAAAAATCTCATTCAATCGCTCAGCACCAAGGGCAAAACCATTTTCTATTGCTCGCACGTCCTCGAAGTCGTTGAAAAAGTTTGCACGCGCCTGCTCATTCTGAGAAAAGGCCAAGTCATCGCCAGCGGTTCCACAGAAGAAGTTCGCCAGCGCATCGGCCAAACCTCGCTAGAAAACATCTTTCTTCATCTGGTTGAAGATCGCGACGTCGCGCAAATCGCGAACGACATCATCGATGTGGTG